>Ga0099825_1000126_pt1 | contig 58049 bp, 26 predicted proteins | sample SiratroredBW_FD_76838 | JGI IMG/M metagenome (GOLD analysis project Ga0099825, IMG submission 76838) | Root nodule microbial communities of legume samples collected from California, USA - Siratro red BW | ecosystem: Host-associated > Plants > Roots > Nodule | place: USA: California | collected...
AATGCTGTTTCGAGTATATTTTAGTTTTAGAGTTTAATATAATTATATATACTTGGAACAGCACAAACATTTCTAGTTATACATGTTCATATGCATGAATATATATATTAACAAGTAACAAATGATGTTTAACAGAGACCCAGATGGTAACTCTTTGTCTTCTTGGTGTGGATGGCATACTGACCATGGTTCACTGACAGGTTGTTTTATATGTTTATTGTTATAGGATATGTGTTGTGCTCTCATATTTTTTTTTCATTCAGTTTAAGATTAACTTCTTATAATCTTCCTAGTCAACTAGAGAAGTCCGTGGACATTAAGAAGTTAAATTGTTGCCAAGAGTAACAATATTATAGTTCTTCAGATGCTATCATTTTCCTAATTTCCATTTCAATTCAATATGTAGGTTTAACTTGTGGTATGTTTACGAGAGATGGTGTAGAAATGTCTTGCCCTGATAGTGGTGCGGGCCTCTATATTCGAACAAGAAGTGATCAAATTGTCAAAGTATGAATTTTTCTAGAATTACAAGTAACATTGGCTATATAAATGATTAAAAAATTACATAATTGCAATATTAAATTTGGTTCTTGGTTTATCTATGTTTCAATGTGAAGGACCCATCCTCTCTTGGCAGGTAAGGGTTGGTTAAATCTCTCCTTTCTTTTGACAGTGTTGAGCGATTTTGGACTGGAAATTTTTTGTGAAATGTATTCAGATGCTTTAGATAGGGATGACGCAGTTTTAGATAGGAAAATGCCCGTAAAACACTCTTAATAAGGAGTGTGAGTGACTTACATGATTTAGTAATTCTCACGAATTTCATCCAATAATGTCATGTTCAAAAGAGTATGTTGCTAGAAATATTTCCTTTGGTAGATAAAGATGTCCATTCATATGACAGCATATAATGAAAAAGTTTATAACACGTGAGTTGCTAGAAATATTCCTTGACTTCAAAATAATTAAATCATTGTTTGAATTGTAGCAAATTCGAAGCTTAGACTTTTAGTGAATCAGTATAATGCATTTAGTCATTGTTTATTCTATATTATAGGTTGTCTTTGGAGAAGATGATATAGCATACCAAATTGGTGAAACCACTGAAATACTTTCTGGAAGTTATCTTTGTGCAACACCTCATTGCGTTCAGGTAATTTAAAAATTCCAATGACAAACATATTTATATCGTCCCTTTTTTATAATAGACATGTAGAATGTCATGGTCATCCTGTTGAATTTGTTTTATATATTCCTTCTGTTTTCATGCTTTGCATCATCGATTGCTTGTACACATGCTAATAGTTGATGTCATAATTATATCTCTCCTGGTGTTCTTCTACAGTGATTTTGCAATTTACCGAATAATGCTTTATAAAGTTTATTTTAGAAGAAAGTTATGGGATGCTGGTATTTTGAATATTAGATAGCGTTTGCTTGGAGGTCTACTCAATCATACATAAACAGATACGTGCCTAATGCCCATGCTGTAACAAAAAAACGTAGATGTCAAATATTTATTGATTAATTCATTAATATTTATATATAAATTTTTAAAGAATTTTCCTAGTGTTCCCCATATATTTGGCATCTATCACCTTTCATGTATAACTTCGATTCTAGCTTGATCTAGTCTAGACTCTTGATATACCCAAATGCAATTTCTTTAACTCCAGCGTTTCCTTTTTTGTTCGGTTTCCACAAACAGTCTTTTGTAATAAAATGTGAATGTTATGATACTTTTAGGCTCCCAAGGGGGAGAAGTCTTTTGGTATTGAGCGCTCGACATTTGCATTATTCATGCAACCGGACTGGTATGCTCTCCCAAGTCTGAAAAATAAAGCTAGACTGTTCTGTTGCTTAAATTGTCAGGAGCTATCTTCTGTGGAACATTAGGGAATCTCAGGTCAGTGATCAATTCTATAATAATGTGTCAATAATTATGATTTTCAGGGATGAAAAACTCAATTTTCCCGAGGAAGTTCACATTCATAAAGAGGTATGTATTATTCTTGAGGTCATGATAATTCTTCATATTTAGCTTGAAATAACTCACCATATGAGATTTGAATTAGTAAAGGATGACATTAAAAGAAAGAGAAGTAACGGAGTGACTTTTGCAATATCATATGTGACATAACCGTTTAACAACTACAAATCCATCTCACTTTGAAATCTGTGAAGTTAGCATTCTGTATGGTATAATTTCGGCATGTAGATGATACGGCCCGAACCAGCTGCTTCATTCATATTAAATAAGGTAAGCCTTGTTTCTAATGTCAAGAACGGGCTTATGGGCTGAATTTTTATCATTTCTTTTCCAGCTTATTCCATCAAATGCTGCCCTTACTTTTGGAGAGTATTCAGAGATGCTGCTGGACAAATATTATCACCAAAAACAGTAATGTTTACATTTTGACCATTGACGTTGATCAAACTGGATCTACTTTTTTGGTATTTGTTTTGGCTTCATGTTTATCTGCTTTGTTTTGCTCTGGCTCTCTGATGGTAATTTGATTTACTGTTCCTTTTTTGCAGGACCTAAGTTCAATCACTTGTTACTTCTCTGCAAACAGGTATAACTGGTTGAAGAGACTTGGCCTGTTAATTCATGGGACTCAAATAATATTGTGTAGATGTGTAGTCGCTATCGGATAGTAGCCATAGAAAAGGATAGTTGGTTTACTTGTTACTTATATGGCAACAAGTATAACTAGTTGTAAAGAATTAGCCTGTTATTATTAAATCACGGGACTGAGAAAATTATGTAAATAAATGTGCAGTCACTATTGGATAATAGCAAAAGAAAAGTAAAATTATTATAAAGTACGTAGAATGAAAGTTACTGTACAATCCAATACTTGCTTTCTTTTATTTTCAATGGGAAGTCATGCAGTGATAAAACCTATTTGTGACGGGATATAAGCTCCGGGTTTAAAGTATAAGGTACATACTTCAACTTTTTGAGTGTTATCACATCATGAGCCTTAAGCCTATCAAGCTTAACAGCATTAAAAGTTCGTTTACTTTTCTAAGATTTGACATGTTAATAAATGCGTGGATTTCTGTTCCATCTTTCTCTTAGAGGAAAGTTGTCGAGCCAAAACATACTCGAATCCGCAGGCAAACACTGGCAGATGGATCGAGTTTAACAAAAGGATTATAAAATTTTATGTTTAGTTTATTTTAACAAAAAAAATTATTACTATTTCTTTAATTCCTAGGTGTTTTTTCCTTTGCGATACCGAACAAAATTAGACGTCTCTTTCACTAACTAACGTAAAATCAAACACAGACAAGAAAATAGCCACCTAATAAGATACTAAGTATTATTTTGGGCGGTTGGACTAATACACAGTCGTCATTGTGGAATTTAAATAGGGTAAAGTCTAGAAGCCTCGTTGAGTCATTTAAGAAAAAACAGTGGGTTTATATATATAATAGGATAAATCATAATATGATAAAAGGATGACTATATAGAGTTCTAATAAACTTAAGATTTGATGTATCGAGAATATTATTGACAATTCAAGAAAAACAAACACTGAAAACATATGTAACCATGAACAACGGGTTAATTATGAAAAAAAAAAATAACTCCATTTAAAATCTTAAGATGTTTTTTCATATTCTTGTTATTAATAGGTTACTCGATTTGATTAATTAAGGTAAGGTTTCAACTAACATTTATACACTAATAATAAATAAAGAAACAAGTTGAACAAAGTTGCTAAAAGATAAATTGAGTCAGCATAATTTATTTGATGACAATATTTAATCTTCCACTTCCAAGCATCCTGATGGTGCAAATAGTAATGGGAAGGGTTGAGGGTGACTAGGCATATTCAATAATTCAATCTTATCTCGAATGAAGTAGCCGACATCTTGTTTTGTGCCGCCAAAGTGAGCAGTGACCACAAACTACACTTCATCCCATAGTTGCTACAGTCAAAGTTCTATTCTTCTTCTTTTATTTGCTGTTTAAAAAAACGTGATTTGGATATATGTATAACGACGATAATGCCACCTGGGTTGGGTGGGGAGGTGTATATAGAAAGGAAATTTCCTAACACCATCCATTATTCTATTATTCCATGGAATAAATAATCAATTCATATTCCATAACCTACCATACCATGCCACAGGATTCTCCTCATTTTTCATTTATCCACGCTTTCTAATTGCTTATGGAATCGCCTTGTCATCAATGCAACTTTCTCCACTCTCTTTTTGACCATTTTGTATTCTTTTCTCTGTCCTTCTAGAATCCTATGAACTCAATGTATGTAATAAAAAGCATGCAAATTTTTCTTTTACTTCTTTTTTATATTTCAAATGGCAATTGGGTCTTTCATTGGATTCAAAAAGATGTCTTTTTTTTTTTCCTTATAAAATTTGGACACGGTACCATGATTATAACTAGTGTTGTTTTCTTTAACTAAAATTAAACTTTTATTTTATACCAAATTGTTTCATTAATTAACTGTAACCTTTTTCGTGTAAAGATTTCATTTTTTTATCAATCGGTGCATGTCCCTCCATTTAGGATTTTTTGTGTCAACTTACATAAAATAGTAATGCCGAAAGCAATCTTTGTTAAAATAGGGTTTGAAATTGGTGGTTTAATATTCTCATACGCGTAAGGTATAATACTGGCGTACAGTATAATGATGGTGACATGAAAATCACAGCATAATGCATGGTGAATCGACATTAACGTAGAAAAGTGGGCCCCTAAACAAGTTGAGGATCAAAAGAGAGAACGGAGTATTACTGAACCAACGAGTGGACCCCAACATGTTCTATAAAACTAACTAAGGTGGTTCGGTTAATGTGGCATTCTTTGCAAAGTGCAAAACACCCTTTAAGGTTTTAGTTTCATTCATCGTACCTTAACATGGCTCTCTCTCAACCTTGCCGGAAAACAAGTCTTCGGAAACGGTGCTTCATGGTGGCGAAGCAGCAGAAAACGCGCTTCTACATATTCGGACGCTGCATAGCCATGCTCCTCTGCTGGCACGACCATGCTATCTCCGATTAGATGCTTCACTTCAAGCTATGCAAGAATCGAAATTTTCGATTTTTCCCTTGTGGGTACCCTCGGCATCACGTTATTGCTTTTGTCACACTTGAGCACAAGATGAATCCCAAGGAGGGGTGTGGGAAAGTAGAGGGTCACGTTGAGGAAGAACATCAATCACTGCAAACGGGGTTGTGTTAAAGATTTTTCAGAGCACATGGTGGAAAAATGGAGTCTTTTGAAATGGGTTGCTTGAAGTGTTGGTTGATCAGGGGAAAAAGCCTTGAAATTTGACCCGTTTGAGTTGAGTGCCAGAAGTGGGTACTTGATTCGCTTCGCTGCCGTGTAACCACTGTTGTAATTATCTGACCTTGTTTTGGACAACAATTTTATTGGGCTGAAACAAGTGTATCTTTCCTTGAAATTAGTTTGATTCACAAATTGGTTAAGGTTACTTGCTAGTGTGAATTTTACTTACTGTCCCTCGCCTATTTTTAAACGGATTTTGAGGGTTGAGACCAAAAGTTTGGGTTATGTACACAACTACAAGTATAATGAAAGATTGTTGTACTTATTTGTTGCAAATAGCTTGTGATAGTTAACTAGAGTTTGTCATGAACTGAAGCTTTTGAAATCTTTTTGTATACTAAGTAGTAAGTACTGACTAAAATCATTGCATATCCCAGTACTTATGTAGGTAGAGACATATGAAGAGGAAGGTGGTTGGAATATGAAAAATTCAGATTGTTTCATGAGATTTTGGAATGCTGGCAGAACATACCAAGAATTTGTTCTGCCTTTGATACACTTTGCTTAGGCATCTGCATATGATTTTGCATTTAAAGTTTTAGATGCATTTCCTGAATTCATGTGCATGATGAGATGTGAAGGCACTAGGAATTTGGATAAAATAATTGCACATAGTGTTAAACAGTTTTTTTTTTTTTTTTTTGATCAGCAAACATAGTTGTAAACAGTGATAAGATAAATGCAATTTGCCTACTTTTTTAGGGGTATAGTAACTATTCATGTGACACAAAGATGGGTTATTTTACAAGTGACACAGAAACCTGATAGTATAGATCCTCACTATGCACTTCATGGTGACAAATTCCACATGCAATTCTAATTTTTTTTGTTCTTTAATTAGCGAAACATGGGGAATAAATAACTCCTAAATACATAGATTAATTTATCCATCCATTTATTCATTTGACTGTACTCAAACTATTTCAGAATAGGATATGTCTTCCTTGGATCTAACTTTGTGTTTCTTTGGTCACATGCTTGGTCACAAGTACGCATTTATGATCTTTCCGAACTTCCTTTATGATGCAGGCAGTGTTCTATGTTTTCTGAAGTCTGCTTAGAATAAAATATTCGTAGCACTGGTATTGGATGCTAAGTTATGCTATTAGATGCCTTAGCACATGCATTTAAGGAGGCATGGAGGGAAAATATTATACTAGTTGTGCTGTGTTCATATTACAAAAAGAAACACTATCTTATTGAGGTTTGTTATGAGCTTAGAAATTGATCTCATTCCCTTTTATTACAGGAAGAAAAGGAAAATATTTTTCATCTCCACATACAGTGAAAAATCCAAATAATTACTATGTTTCGTAGAAACAGTGCTTAGGCAAAAGGGTACACTATAACTTGATCAATAACAGGGCCACAAAGAGATACGTAGTCTTGAATTCTTGTATGGTAGAAAGAGCTGTAGAATGTTATTCTGGTTCTGTTTTCAAGTGCTCTGAACTTGAAGCTCACAGTCTTGAATCTTCCCTTTCCTTCAGATTTGAAGTGGACTTTGAGGGTATCTTTGGCTGCAAATGCTTCAACCATCATTGATCCATGACAACCATTTTTGGCGTCTCCAACTGTGAACTTCATGTTGTAGACTTTGTTGGGAACTGTTCTGAGAATTTGGGCAATGACACTTTCCCTGCCTGCAATAAGCTCTATTGCTCCATGTCCAAATGGGACATTAAAATGCTTTGAATCTATGAACTTCACGGCTTTGAGGGATTCAATCATCCAACCAGGTAGTGGAGACACAAGATCTTCTTGTTTGGGAGGGAGCAGAACACCGTATGAAGAGTTGAAAATAGGGAATGGACCCTCCTCAAAGCCACCATTTTTAACCAAATTAGCTGCAACAGATCAAATTGTATTAGTCTTATTAGATACCCAAATAAGCAAAACACAACTCCCAGATAAAGGCACAGGGAAAACGCATAATCAAGTATTATCATAGATCAAAAAACTCGATTTTTAAAGGTCACATTAAGATTAGCTAGGACTATCAACATCTCAAATCAGAAGTTCATCATACAAAGTGAATTGCAGCAATGAGCATAAAGATAACAACTTGTTATACATCATTAATAGACTTTAAGTTTAACTCAACCTTACAAAACTGGCTTGTAAGGTGAGATTTACATTCACTTATAAACTATTAAAAGATCTCGTCTCTAATCGACGTAGGATTTCAAACATTATACGTGATAACCAAGCAAGACAATAAGATCTAACAAATTATTTTATGTTGCAAACAGATATCATATAAGTAATGTGACACGTTTGATTATTACCTCTTGTAGGCTTTGGAGGGTTGAACTGAGCAATAGCAACAGCATCCAAGAGAGGACCACATGCAGGGTCTTCTTGAACTCCAGGGTTGTGGAGTATCACTTTGGCTACAGAAGAAGTGGCCCTGAATCCCCAAGCAATAACATCACCATTGAGGCTATAAAGGGTCTGCAAAGGAACATCTCCAGACTGTGGAGGCACAGAGATCCTTAACACCTCATCTTGAGCACAAGTCCTTGAGGCTCCTAGAATTAGAGCATACCACTTCCCAGGCTTGACCCTTATGGTTTGTGAGATTGAGGCCTCATTTCCAAGCCTCACAGCATGCACTCCATGGCTAACTGGGAAGTACATGCCTCCATGTTGTGGCCCCCCTGAGACATACTCAACATGACCATTGATCTCCCATTTTGGAAGAGCATACTTCCCAATGAGTCTAGTTTTCTTGAGGTATCTGCGGTCTGGCTTCTCCTCAAAGTTACCATTTTGGAGGTAAACTGCCAGAAAACAAAAAACAAGCACAAAATATTAGTACATGTGAAAATAGTAGAGTATGTCATGTATCAGAATCAAACACATATAACACAATTTAGTAATCAGAATTAGAATGTATGAAATGTTATCAAAAGAGAGCATTACCTTCTGGCAACCTGTGTTGAACTGCTGCAAAGGCTGAAGCAGCACATAGCATAGCCAGATAAAGTGTGAATATGAATGTGAGTGACATTCTCACCACCTAAACAAGCAAATGTGAATGTGCAAGAAGTGAGGTTGTTAAGGAAGAGAAGAGTGTTAGTGTGCAAGATCAGAAGATGGAGCTCTACTCAGTTTTATGGTGTAACAGCAGAGCACACGTTGCTGAAAATTCGCCTCTTTCCATGCTATTTCAATCTGTGCAGTGAGTTGCAAGTTTGTTTTGTCATATAAAATCATATAGACTTTAAAATATTCAAGGGGATGAACATGGAATCTGATCAAAATTTAATTCTGTAAGTGTGTTGAAACAGTATCATAAAACATTTAGCGTACTTTATTAAATATTTTAATTATTTAAATAAGTACCAAGTAATTTTATTTTTGTAATAAATTTTATTTTCTTGACCAAAATGTTGTATCCGATATGCTGAGATTAATATACAAATATACAAATATAAATTCTAAAGACGGTAATATAGAAATGTAAATATTATATGACATTAAGATGAAGGGATTAATCTCCATCCTACATTGTAGATGACATTTAAGTTTATTATTAACTTTAAAATGTTTAACGTGTGTAAATATTTGTATTAAAACTATGATATTGGTATTTCATAAAGCAACTACTTTGATTTAATGTTGTCTCATATAAAATCCAATGATTAAAAATATATTTTTACCATTTCTACTTTTGTACTATCATGTAATGTTTTTATTTTAATATCATATAACGTCATTTCTTCCTATTGAAAGACAATTCTCATGCAATTTTAAAATAATATCCTTAGGTTGTTATTTAGATTAATGTTCTTAAATTGTGTTTAAAAGCCAGTTATTCTTTATATATAGTAGTTCAGAGAAAGACTTCCACAGTATCGTGGATTTGACAACCTATAAATAAATAATATATCATATTTAAATATACATAAAAAAATAAATTATATATATGACTAGGAAGAAGAAAAATATAGGCAAAAAGTTCTTGGTATCCAATCTTTGTTAAAAGCATTAATACATATTTGTGGGAAATGAATTGAACATTTTACAATGAAAAGTATCCCATCATAACTGTTCTATACTCATATTTGTCGAAAAATCTATCCCTAATTTGGAATTAGAAAAAAAAAATAAACCTATATTTTTTTGTTTAACTAATTTGTTTTATGCTTAAATATATTTCTCTTTTTGAAATATGGTCATATATTGTTGATCTTTTCAAAACTTTTCTACGTTCTTTGTGCTTGATTGTTTGTTATTTGTTTTTTTATACTGAAATGTTGCACTGCAAACTGCAAATGGTTATTTATATTTTTCCAAACTCTCACCCCATCTTTAGTTCCCTGTGGATCTTAGAGTCTGATAATTGCCATCAATTAATCCGTGTTTCGAGTATTAAAAATAGTTTAAGATAAAGTATTTTAAATTCAAACATAAAAAATATTTTAAGTCATTATCATTACTTAATTATTTTTTTAAGATGATAATTATATTTGCATTTGTGGAAGGTTGCGTGGAGAAGGTGAATGAAACTTCTATTTTATTCTGCAGTATTCTTTTGAGGAGTTTTTTGTTTTTTAACTCGCCAGATCCTTCCGATCTGAAAACCAAAGAGAAATATCTCGAGTTTTTTAATAAACGGAACCAATTGTTTCTTTAGTATCACACTTACAACATTATTGCTATAATATTCAAATTTATGTTTCAGATGCGCCAAAAGATGAATGGATTTAAAATATCAAATAGAAAATCTATTTTCGTCAAATACTTAAAATAAGAACGAGTTTATTAGGATAAGTTTCTCACGACACTTTAAAAAAAATGAAACAATTACAAATAAGTTTATTTAAATAGAAGTTTTCAACAACTACTGCGTTTTGTCAACCATGATATTATTTAGTTATCATTGAGCAGTTGAATCCATTGAAAGATAAAACCCAGTAGCACATTTCTTTATTTTGGCAAGGTCAAATGTTTAGCATATTCTTCTCCCTTCTTATGCAGTCCAGCCTCTACGCACATAAAGTGTCCACAGAATATAAAACTTGTATTAAATTTACACCACCTCACCTTTTTCTCCATTTAACTTTATGCTAAGATAGAATTCATAGTTTAATTTATATTTCATTATTGTTTTTCACGGTCAATCGAATATAATAGACAATAAATAAACAATTAAGAATTTCACGCACCAGAACTATTCCTGTTTCTTTTTGCTCCTTTTATTAACATACACATATAGGATGAAAATTATAAACCTGTAAGAGTATTGATAAGTGGAAAAGATGCATAATCCCCCACCCCCACTACCTCTCACACAGGATTGACAGCTGGTTTTTCATTTAGGACCTATTTGAATACAATGTTAAAAAGAATTTCAGAAAACTTCTCCACTGGAAAAGAAATTATATTTCCAATAGAAAAACTCTCAAAAGGACTTGTTGCAAACTTATCCAAACATGTATGTATCCACTGATTAAGCACTTAAATTTCTCAAGTTCAAAAAAGACCCATGAAACTACCATGAACATGAAACATCAGAAAGTGTAAAAGGTCCAGCTGGCTCGCCCTGGTGTAGAGATAAACATGACATCATCATTTGACTAGATACAACATTAATGAAGTCATGAGTTGATAGCATCGTTGAAGGTACAATAATCACCAATGTTATAATTCATAATCTCGTCTGCTGACACTCAGAATAAAAGAGCCTGTACAGTGTACAGCAGACCCGTCTACATGCTGGACATTGTTGTAAGTGCATTTGGATGATAATCTATTTAACTTGCTTTCATAACTGATATTGTTTCATAAGACTAAACTGCTGTGATGAACTCTACAGGTTTTGGTTAGCAGCTTAAAAACAAAATGAACTACAACAACAAATAGATACAACTACGGATCAGGACTAAAGTAGCTCACACAAATAAGGTGGTGGCATCAGAACCTACAAATTTCAGGATCGGACATAATACATTTACCTGAAAGTACTATTCTAGATTTTTTTTTTATCTGATCACATGGCAAGGCTCATTTTAGTAGCTTCCATTTTGGATAACAGATCTTTAATGTCTGTCTCCATTCTCCTTTTCATGTTCAAATACTCCAGATGTGCCCTCTCTAATGCTTGGGCTTCTTCAAATTTTTGTTTACGAATTTCATCGGTCTCAGTCAATCGCAACTTGGCAATTCGATTGGCATATTCTTCCTCAATTTTCTCATTCTTTGCAAGGGCAATGCGCTTCAACCCTTCAGCTTCTCTTCTAGCATCATCAGCACGTGATTGAAACATTTTAGCCTCTGCCTGTTTAATTTTTACTACACTCTCCAATTCGTCAAAACAGTAGTCCTTCTGGATGCTACTCATCTGCAACTCTTGCGCAAGAGTTCTTTTATCATTCTGGTCAAAGGTAGGAAGGATATTCGCAGGCCTTTCTAACAGAGGTGTTTCTGAATAAATAGATTTCATCCAAGCTGCTTCCTGGCTAGGCCCTGCTACTCCATTGTTTTCTTTAATTTGCTCCTTCCCAGGAAAGTTTGCTGTCATGGCTAATTTGGAAGAATCACCATCTGCAATGACCATATCGCATGTAAATACACACCCTTACAGTTCACCTTTCACAAAAACTAGTTATGCAAACGTCAAAAGAAAATCAATGCTCAACAAAATAAAACATAGGAAATAGCATGACCAAATATCTGTACTATCTGATCTTAAATTTTGCATAGATCTCATATCCTATAACACCATCACATTTTCCCCAGGTCTTACATTCAATACAAAATGGTTTCCGCAAATTCCAAAACATACCAGGTTAAACAGCATGACTTTCTACAGCAAAAATAAACGACTCATACTTAGATTTTTTTACTTTTAGTCAAAATTTAATCTGACAACTAAAATATTTTCATCACTGCCATTCCGATATAAAGGATGACCTTCATTAACAATAACGATTTCATCCAATATTATGCAAAGAAAGGTATGCTTCACATGATTTATCCTTGTTTTAACTATTATAGAAATTGGAGTACAGGTGACAAGTCCTTCAGCATTGGTTAGAAAATTTTAACACAACCAATATTGAACAAAGACTATGGAAAGTCTGATTATCTTGATTCACGTATACTCAATGTCAGATGTTCTAAATTACTAGTAGTCAGTTCACTCATCAAATAAATTTCCATGTACAGAAATGAGAGCTTAATGCAAACATTTTACGTACAGCAAAATTTAGCCTACATAAATAAAACAGAACAGTCTAAGTGTGTAATCATGGAAAAAATTTGTTTCTTACCCGAAAGGAAAGTCATGATGTGCCTCAAAACCTCAGGAAGATTAGACTTATTTGCCAACCTTGGCAGCATTTGCTCTGCAATTTCATGCAACTGTCTCCCTCTCATATCCTTGCTACCAGAAAAAATTCTCTTCACATATTCAAGCTCTTTGCAAAGGGCTTCAACAGACCATTCTTTTGCAAAATTATGAAAAACCTCTTTGACAAAGCCAAACATCTCAGAAGGATGGTCACAAGCAATACAGTGAAACTGCATTTCAGCCATCCCTTTTGTCCCATGCCCATTTCTAATATACGATTCCCGTAATCCACAGTCAGTATGGCACCAGTGAAGGCAAACATCACATCCAACCCAGCTACATGTATTTGAGGCATTGTCAAACTTAGAACACACAAGGCACATACATTCCCTGCAAAAACCATTCTTCTGCGCACAAACCTTGCAATCACATTCATCTACGGGTAACTGAGTTCGACATGAAAGATTCTTACACCTTGAGTTCAGAAAAATTTGAGCCAACTCAGAAGACGAAATGCTGCTGTCTAAGTGAAGGAAATGAGTTAAACCAGTTTTCAAAGCAACCAAAATTTCCAGTTGCACTCGGTGGCACTTCAATAGAACATCCATGATTACATCAGACCTGTTCTGAAGAACTTTTTGGAAAGCGAGTATCTGCCCATGCTTATCAGCATTCAGCATGATTTCACGAATACCCTCTTTCAAACATGCTATGGACTGTGCTGTCATTTCATGAAATTTTCTGGACATTGCATGAACAGGTTCAGAAACAATTCTTGCAATGATTGTCTCAACGAAATCAGCTCCACCCATCATAAGTTGTTCTTGTTCCTTCAGGCTAGTAGTTCGATACAGACTACCACTACCCCTGTCTCTAACCTCCCTCTTTTTCTCAAAGCTGTAATTTGATCCAATATCATGAGACCCAACACTCTGTGGTGGAGATCTAACATCGTCATGGCGTCTTGATTGCCCTGAAAACTGCTTGTGGAAACTCAATTGCCTATCAAGTCCACCAGCAATTTTCGAACTTCCTTCCAGAACTCTGGAAGGTTGACCCTTCACAGCTTGACTGTCTAAAACACGCCATGATGTCTGAGACTGGAAAAGGGAGCCATTTCCATTGACGGAGGTTCTTTGACCAAAAGGAACTTCTTTCTGTTTAGGATCACTCTGAGACTGACCTTGCCAACACCCCTGGGAAATCTGATCTATTCCCTGGAACAAAGGGCGACTGCCAACAGATTGTTCATAGTCCACTGAGTTTTTTGTCAAAGAACAGCTTGGATTGTGATAAAATGATTGGGAACCTGAAAGGGACATTGATGCAGGAAAACCATCTGAGTTGGTGTAAAATGTATTACTTAAAGACTGCACACTCCGTGCTTGACTGGGGGATCCAGGGGCTTGTGATGTTGTTTCATTAGCTCCAGTCTCATGAGCACCAATAGGTAACAAAACATTCGGCAAGCTAAGAGTAAGATCAAGCTGCTCCAAGTCATCCTTGTTCTTGTTGAGAACCGAGTGGTCCACTTTTTCCACTTTCCTAACAGGGGATCTGGAGAACAACTCAAATCCTCTTGTGCTTGGACCTTCTATAACATCAACAGAACACGTTGGGAGGTCCATCGATCCTCTGTCCATCCACACGCCATCATCCGAAGAATGAGCAACATCAGTAGGAGGCGCAAGTGCAACAGAAATTCCTTTTCCCTTATCCTTCACATTGTTGACCACACCCACCACCGTCACTTCTCTGTCCACTTCCTTGGGGACTTCATTTTCTGTTGATACTCCATCATTGAACTCAGGTTTGACAACATCCGTGCTGGTTCCGAGATCTACATCCTTGTCCTCTTTAGACTCGTCTGCATTCAACACCACCTTCTCCTTCTCCACATCCCCACCCTTCTTTGTTTCCTCCTCGCACTCAGCACCGACATCCAAACACTCATCTCTTTTATCGTCATTACCATTCCCCACAGAACCAGGTTCAGTTTCAGTAACAGCCATTTTCTCAGTGGTATCCTCCTGAATATCCGGTATCTTATCAGCCTCTTTCTCTGCATCCTTAACCTCACAACCAACCTCCTCCTCAGGTTTCACTTCTTCCTTAGTCGACAACTCCTGTCTCTCATCCATGATAGCATCAGTGTCATCATCATTGGGGTGGCATTCATTCTTCTGAACTTGCTTCTCATCAGCCTCCAAAGTAACAGAGGGGGGCAAGTTCTCACTCGCAGGAGCAACCATTTCCGTTTGGGGCTCAGGTTCAAGCTCCCCTTCTTCCATCTCACTACTACTCCCACTCTGAACCTGCTGCAACAACTCCTCTTCAGCTTTCTTCACCTCAACACTCTTGGACTGCTCGCTCTCCGAAACAGAATCCTTAGACCAAGTGGGAGACTTAGACTTAGACTTGTTGGAGGTACCCTCTCTGAAGGGTCTGGGAGAAGAAGATCTCTTCTTAGACTGCTCGCTTTCCGAAACAGAATCCTTGGACCAAGACGGAGACTTCACATCCCTCAAACCCTTGGGCGAACGCACCACCCTCTCCCTCTCATCCAAATCCTTCAACCCTCTCCGCCAAGACGACACACTCCCCTCCCTCCGCGACCTCTCCCTCTCCGACCGAAAACCCTTCGGAAACTGATCCCGCCGCGACCCACCACTGCAGAAACTCTCCGACCGGTGCATCAAACTCCGATCACTCTCTCTGTACCGATCGAACCCTTTCCTCCTATCAAATCCCTCGAAATCGTGCTCAGATCTCTTCCGAACCACCCTCGAACCCTCCCGATCCTCCTCACCCGCCCGATCCCTCTCGTACCGGGACGACGACGACGAGACCAAACCCTTGCGTGCATTATCGGCCTTGTAATAGAAACTCCGCTGAGCCGACGAAAACGAACGGTTCAGATTACCGGAATCCTTGCAACCATTGCTATTCTTGTCGCCGCCGTATGAGTGAAGATCATCGCTCGACCTCAATCTCTTCATATTCAAAAAATCACCAAAACGCAGAGTAAAATCGCCGTTTTTTATCTCAACCAGGTGAGTCTGAATAACTCCAACAAGGTTCGTCCCAGACTCATGGAGCAGTGATAGCACCAACAACAACAGCTAGGGTTTCCGAAACCCTAGTTGGACAAAAATAACCGAACAGAGAAGGTACTTCGCGTACCAAGGGAAACGAGAAGCACAAGCTATAACGGAAATATCGGAAAAAAAATACCGGTGAGGATATTCCGGCGAACGTTGGCGGTGCGGTGAGGTATAATAATAAAGAGAAAGGAAAGAGGCGAAAAAAGTGAAGGATTTATCTCAGTCAACGCAGTTTAACTACTGAAGAGAGAGAAGAAGAAAAAGAAGAAGGAGTTGGACTTCGATACGCAAAGTGCGCACTACGCACTCCTCATGCGTGGAAAGCAAAACCGAACAGCGGGGTGCGCACTGCGCCTCACCAGCGCATTTTAGTGGGATTATAAAAATAGAACGCACTTGACTTGTTTGTACTTTGTACTGTTGTGGCTGGGGTGATTCGAATTGCGTGTGGTGGGTTCACCAATTCTGCGTGTTTCCTGTTCTTCCACCGTTCGTTTTATGACACGTGTCCCTCTCATATGCTTTTCATTTCAGATCCCATCAATAACTGTTGGACAGAATTAGGTTGTTTTTTTCTGTCCAATCCAATAATGCCACGTCGGATTTGCTCAAATTTTCTTGAATTTACAATAATTTGTGATATACCAATACTTTAATAGGTTTCTTTCTTTCTTATATTAAACAAATCTATTAATCTGAAGTTGTCAAAGTTAAACTTCAATTATTTTGACAAGAAATTCTCTTTTTTAGAGGTTACAAGTAAAGAATTGTTCCAAAAGGGTAAAAAATTAACATTATATTCCAAATTTATCTGTAAAAGGTTAATTTCCAATTTTGGCTCTTGAGTAAATTGGAAGCTGGAGTTACTAAGTTGGTGAAAGTTGCAAATTTAAATTTTGTTAACCATAATTGTGTTTGAAAAGCTGGGAGGTTGGTGTTTGATAACTTTTCATTTATTATTGGAGTCAAGCACATAAACTAGTTAGGTAGGTAGTAATGAAGCTTGGGTTGAACACACCACAACAATTTAAAAGCCACAGCAGAAACTATTATTATATTTTTAAGGACATTTTTATTACATGCATTTCAAAGGCAATTTGAGAAAATCTAAAGGTAGATTGAAAGACCTAAAGTCTCAATACTAAATGCTGTTTTAGTTAAGTATGATTCCAAAGTATATATAGTTATTTTGGGTTACAATGGATTAACCTATTTAGAGTTTTAATTTTGAAGTGAGTGGATTTATTTTTCTTTTGAGAATTTTATCTTAAAGGGTGTGTTTGACTTGAAATTAGTTTAAATTTAAATAAAATTTATGATTTGCCTTTAAGGTAAAGACTAGTTTGAATAATTTCTACATATAAAAAGTGAATTTGGGAATTTAAATATTAAACCAAGTGCTTATTAGATTCATCATCCTCACAACATATAACAACTAACTACTACACTCATTTATGAAGCTTTTATTCGTTTAAATGAATAATAATGATTTTTTTAAGGTAAAGTTGAACATGGAAAAAAATTGAAAATGTCAAATCACAGTGATGCATGTAAATGTTTTTTTAATATTTTTATATATTTTATTATATTTAATTAATTTTAAATTTAATAGTCTTTTATAATTTTATTAATATAATAATTTTTTAATTTTATTTCACTATTTTTAATGATGTTAAATTAATTTAATCTTTTAGAGAAAAAAAAGTTAATATACGTCAAACTATATTACAATAATAATGTTCTAATATGAATAAATGACACGTGATTAATTAATGTTGACGGTAGATAAATTGAACATACAATACCAACACTAAAACATAAAATATTATGTGTAAATCACCATTAATTTTACAAAAATTATTACATTGAGTCGTATTTTACAAAAATGAACTAAATTAAGAATATTTATAGAATAAAAATGAAAAAAGTTATCACAATTAAAAAATTTTAAAAAATATTAAATCTTAATGTTCTCATCATAATATTTATATATAAGACTTAACATTTTTAAATTCCTTTATGTATTTTTTAATTTTTATCATAACTATTAGATCTTGCAGAACAACAAAGAAGAAAAATTAAAAAAAGAAAGAAAGAATGAACGGAAGTTTCCCACTTTTTAAGTATGCATCTGAACCCTACGTCCTAAAGCTGTCCTTCACCTTTGTATTACATTCTTCATTGACAATGAGAATAAACCATTTCATGTTAAATTTTTATAACTTTTCATCATACATTTTTCTTGGACAACACTACTACGCTCTTCAGATATGCCATTTTTTTTCAATTAAATAAATTTTGTAACGATAAAATTCTTTACATAAATGTTTGTAACTATTTTAGTTTATATGTTAATGTATTTTACTAATGTTTAGGAATTAATTTAGGTTTTTAATATTTAAAAAAACATAATCATGATTTATGCTTAATATTATTTGTAATTCCTTCCTTTTTTAACTCATTAACTTTAAAAAGTTTAGTAATAAAATAAATACTAATTACTACCAATTTATCATCATTGTTTAATAAAATTCACTTCTTGTGTAAAAAAAATAAAAAACAACACCATTACTTATATAAGCTCCAAGTCCTTTCGAAACAATTTAATTGCAAAATAAGATATCTGAAGTTGGACCAACGTTACAAATTATTATAATAATTTAGGTTTTGCAAGTTGTATGATAATGAAAACTATATTTTTTATTTCTTTTTATGGTCACATGAGTTATTTCAGGAAAAATCTAGATTTCTCTAAGTTTAGATGACAAATTATTAAGGAAATAATTGCAAGATTGTTTTTCAAAATAGATTAAGCAAGTTTAGTTAAGTTTCTTTATGTAATTTGTTAACAAGAGTATGTGTTATTATATATTTTCTATTTTAATTCTTAATAGATGTGCCACAAATGAGTTATCATATAGAGAAGTTATGTGTTTTTTATTTATTAATTTTGTTAATTGTTTTTAGCAAGATACGTTTTTTTGTATTAATTGCTTAAAGTGTTGGAGTAAGAAAAAGTAAAGTAAATTTAGAAAGATGATAAAGAGAATTACTTAAACAGAATGATAACGTGAACGTGATAAAAGCTGCCATTGTTTGACTCTTGTTTATGCTTTTGACGTCACGTGTTGACGCTTATTTATTTCACCATTTTTATTCTCTGTGCCCCGTTTCACTTTATCTATATACTCCTACCCAATCAAAACCGTTCCTTTTTGATCTAGAGATGAGTTCATAAACCCTAATTTTAAATCGCTTTGCAAATGCTAAAATATTTTTGGGATAAGTGTTAAGAAAGCATTCACAAATTCATTTTTCTAATACCCACCTTTTATTGATTAAAGCTTATTAAAAATTACAACTTTATGAAGAAAACTAAGATTAACACTGAATCCCGAGTCATGAGAAAAAAAATTGAAATTTTGTAAGTAAAAATGCGAAAGCTATAAAAAAGGGTAATTTTTTCTCAATTGGGTGGTGTTCCTCCACCACACAATTCTTGGTTGTAGCGAATGTAGTGTTCCTTATCCATTTGGGTATTTGAAGAAGAAAATATCTGAGTCTAACATTGTGCAAAAAAATTTATCTTCTTTAGCGTCAAGAAAGAGACCACCTAGTACCAAGTGACAGGTTTATCTTCTTCTGCTTGTTAGCTTCAAATACCAAACCTCATATCTGATATTTGTATTCCACACAGTTGTGTATCAATAAGCACAATCTGATCCTTCTTCATCCATGCATGGCATGACAGCTCTCACTGTAGGCCACTGTTGTTGTAGCAAAAGGGCACCTTTTCATCATGAATTCACAAGCAGAAACATACCCAGGATTTCGATTCTGCTATCCTGCCAGGGTAGAACACCAGATCCGGAAGAGAAGAAAGATCAGATGGGAGGAGGGAAGCTAAACTTGTTCAAATGGAAAATGTTAAGTGATATTGAGGAGGCAGGGAAAAGGGTGAAGCAGAATTTGAGTCCACAGCAAAAGGGTGATTGGAAAGACTTGTTGCTGATGAGTATATCGTTTGCAGTTTATGTGTACATATCCCAGATGTTAGTATGTGCCTATTTTGCTTGGACCACTGTGCCCAAACCCATGTGGTAGCTAGCTTGCTATTATTTTCATTATGGTTGTAAGCAAGCACTGCTCATTTTATATTCATCAGAGAAATCTGATGTATTTTATGTTGGGAAAATATTGCTCGTGTATACATGAGTGGCACTTGTATATGTTGGTCAATGGTAATAGATGATGCCATTTTTAGATCATTGATTTTGCTTTGCCATGTGAACATTATCTTTGTGATTAATAAGATCTTCGTGATTTTCTATATATTGATTAACTGGGAAAGAATGTGATGACCATAAGATGATACTTGTGATTTTCTCCGCTCAATAAGGATGGGGCTATAGAGTAATCCTATTTCTTATTAAGTTTTTTGGCAACAATTTTCACATTAAATGAGATAAAATAAGTGATGTAATGAGAAGAAAAGGGATACAATGTGAGAATGTGCTAGTATTATTCCGGACATTATAAACTGTTTTATTGTTTTATAGAGAACAAAGTCATCAGTAATTCTTTAGCTTAATAACTGTACACGGCTAAGTTATTTTGAAGATTTGATCTTGAAGTGGATTAGGATAGTGGAATCGCATAGTAGATTAAAATATCCATGGACTAGAGCAAGCCCAATCATCAATTAATTCAGATTATCTGATTTAAGTGAAACTGATAATTTCAACTACAATTATCTGATTTCAGCAACAAGGAGGTTCTGGACAATCCACCGAACTATGAAAAGTAACACAAGAGCAGATTGATAGCATTGTCAAAGATAACTCCCGTGAGTGAAATATCACTGATAGTTCCACAAGCAAAAGGAGAATAGTAAAAGTATGATTTCGTAGGGTGCACGTATATCATTGTCAACTCAGCAATGGTCTTTTTGTTTAGTCAGATTTAAGCCTTTCACGTTTGAAGAGGCTGACAAGGCCAGTGAATACTGAAAGCAACCACTGCCAAATAAGTATGAACCATTTTCTTGACTTGGGAACTGGTTCAGGCCCTGGTCCAAATATTCCTTTATATATCTCTTTCTGCTTTTGGTAAACGGCCTTGTCATGTTCAGCAAGCAATCTCAATTCTCTTGCAATTGCTTTATCTTGAGGGGCATGTTTCCGTGCCTTTAGAAAATCTTCCCTGGCAGCATCTGTTTGCCCAAGTGCTCCTCTGGCCTTACCTCGTCTAAATAATGCCTTCACATTGTTCTCATCCTCACCCAATACCTGCAAGTTCCATCATAAAGTTACACACAAGTGGCTGACCAAGATGACCTGACTTTTGGACAAACAACTTAATTAAGCACTTAGTGAACAATTACCTATATAAACTGTTTCTATGCAAGTTTTAAGCTGTTTTTAAAAAATTACCAGAGAAGTTTATTGAAATAGGCTGAAAGCAACTTACGGCTCTATCAAATACTTATGGTGTAAGCTCAAATAAACTGTAAATAAAATCTTCCAAACACAAGTGAAAAAGATTATCACAAAACCACGATTTAACATTGCATCATAATTCACAATCGTGGACAGCTAAAATTCTAAGATATCAGGCTTAATTGCTATTCTAGATGAGATGACACAACATCCTATTTTATTGCATAAATAAAATTAATGCTGTGCCCATAGTTACTTGCTAAAGTGGCAACAAAAGAACTCTAATGATAGCAGCTACATAATTTCTTTGACAAAATATGAGAGGTCATGCTTAATACTGAATGGTAACAAAGTCGACATATTCTATTCTGGCATGATCTGACAGCGTAGTCAATAATGCAAAAGAACAAAAGCAACAAACAGTTCGAAGTTTCCCTTCAATAAGATTAGAAAGAACCCTTGTGACAAAAAAACATTAGCTGACTTGAACGTCTCAAGGAGATATTATGATCTCATTAATGTCTGACACTAAAGCAGCATGTTGTTAGACTATAATTTTACTTTCATAATATTGTATCCCATTCACAATCCAAATCTGGCGAAAGTAACTAGCACAAAAGATAGTTATAATGCTATTTTATATTAAAAGAAAAAGAATTATTGGAACATATGGCTTACAAAATTTAAAATATAAACAAAAAAAAGCATTTTAGGTTGAATTGATCAGTTAAAGTATTGTCTTGTACTCACGATGCTGCATTGTCCTATAGCTTCTTCAAAACGGTTCAGCTTAATCAAACAAGCTGCCATGTTAAGATGGCATGGATTCTTTACAGCCATAGCCATATCTCTATATTTCCCAAACAACTGGAACATGAAGTCATCTCCCATATATGCTATGGCCTGAAAAGAATTACAAATTTGTCAAACAACTAAATAAAAAGCTAAGAAAGAAATTTCCATGAACTAAGAACACTAAAAGAACTATGTAGAAGAGTGCAAGAAACATAAGTGTCTAACCATTTCATACTGTTGCATAGCCTCCTCTAGTTTTTCATCCTGATACAAAGCATTTCCATCCATCTTTCTCCGGTCTGCTGCACCAATCCTTTCTTCCACAGTCATATCACTACGAGCTTTCCCCTGTGAAAATAAGGTGCTATAAGCATTTTACCAAGTCACAACCACCCTATATTTAATGCAACTTACTTCTTTCGTTTCATCAAAGCCAATGAGCTCAACTTCATAAACTAAATCTGCCTTGGGTGGAACATTTGGAAAAGAAAAGCTCCCTTCCTCTCCATATCCCAACTCCCAGCCTACACGCACCAATGCACGCTCCCCAGCTTTCATGCTTGCCACACCAATTCCCAACCCAGTCATTTCTTTCTTTTCTGTTTAAGAGAAATACATCAAAATCAAAGGACAGTAAAGGGTCTAGAAGAGATAGCCTATTGAATAACGGAAAAAAGAAATGCAATACTTTAAACTTCCAGGAATATATACCTTTACCCAAGACCATCTCAATTGGCCTTTGCTCCTGCCATGTGTCTTCAAACTTGTGCTGTGTTTTCTCAGACCAAGCCCTGTAATGGACTACAACCATACACCATCTAGCAATCATAATCTTGACCCAACAATGAAAAAAAAAAATCTTTGCAGGAAAGAACTACTAAGAACGGTACTGGCAGATATTAGGAAGTAGTGAACTACTCCTTGATATAATACTGCTCATTCCAACTTTTGTCCCCATTTAGCCTCAACAAAAGAAATTTTACTTATGGAGAAACAACATTTGAGGTCCAAACAGTTTACATATTCACATCAAATCATTACCATCAATGGCTTAAATTACAGCTCAGGTAGCTACACATAACTAGACACAATGCAAGCCATTCCAAGGAAAAAAGAATTTCAGATATCTCATAATTTGAAACTATAGCATATACTCTCAAATTCCCCTTCATTACTGCTATAATTAAAGCATGTTCCATCTGGGACTGTGACTTAGCCCTTGAATTTATGGTAGCTTGAAGCAACGGAGTAGTTGAAAGGGATAAAATCAATTGTGTAAACAAACAATTAATACAAAATCACAAATTAAATTTTGTAACTCTGGAGCTTTTGCACATGCATCAAATCATGAATTGAAAGACTAAAACTTACAGAAACAAGTTGAATATTTGGAAGGCTTCTGGCCATGGCCTTCATTAATAATTTGTTTGGAGACCTTCTCATGAAGGACCTCAACTTCAGAGTCAACTTTTGGGGGACTGCTGCTGAATTCTGGGTCTGGTTCCCCTTTAACAAATGCTATGCTTTCAGTAATCACTTCACTTTCATCTTCTTGACCTGCAGCCATTAAGTTCGAAATTAAAAAGGGTATATGAAGTTGTAAGAAAGACCATCTCTTTTATTCCATGAAGCGCATGCAATTACCAGGCGAAGGTTGGGTTTTGGACTCTTGAGCTTCCTCCATTCTGCAAAATTTGACACAAATTTAGGAGAAAGAAAAATAAAAATTAATTAGAAAAGCATAGATTTTGTGCGGAAATGTCTTACGGTGACCAGGATCGGTTTTGTTCTTGTTGAATGTAACTACTCAGATCGGAGTAGATTCTAGAAAGAGAGAGAGAGGAAGAGGGAGATAGTGAAGCTGAAATTACGAAGGGAGAAATGGTTATTTTAATATCAAAAAAGTAACCCAATTTTTTTTTGTTTTGTATACAAAGAGTGTGATAGTTTTTTACCATATAAATATTTATTTACATAAAATGTAAATTTACATAAAATTTTCCATATAAATCTTTTTGATAGATAAAAATTTAAATGTATTTTATAATTAAATTTAAAATAAAAGAATTTTAATATGTAAATTATATTTTTAATTGTTAAATAAATAATTAAAACTATAATATACAATTATTTTTAAAATAAAAAATAGATAATTAAGGAAGTCAAGTAAAGGGATAATGATAAAAAATAGTAGTTTAAAATAGTTAAAAAGACTTTTTAGAAGTTGTACGAATAATAAATGAAATAATTTCACTTAGATAGCGGTCAAAAGAAAATGAGTATTATATAGAATTCCTTTCTAACAAAAAAAAAAGTTGCATAATCACTTCCTTTATTAGTATTATAATAATAAATATAAATGTTTTTACTAAAACTAAGTTAGAATTAAGATAGATTATCAAAGAAACCAAATTTTAACTTAGCTAGATTCGTTTTAATGATGGTTGTGGAATTTTGTTGATTGAGTGAAAATTCATTTGTAAAAGAAGAATAATATTATATTTATAGGTTTTTTCAAATGGTTAATTGTTGAGTTTTGTCACAAAATCAATTTCAAGATAAGTTTTCGGTTATAATATTTCAGTTACAATATATTATATTTATATTTTTTTATATTGTATTCCATCTTTTTAATAAGATAATATATATTCTTATTTTAGAATACTATGTATTACAATAGATAAATATACAAATATAAAAATGTTATTATTATTATTATCATTAATAAAAGGAGTTTCTAAATTGTTATTTATTTTAAAAAATTCAAAATAAATGCAGAGATAAAACAACAGTTTTGTCAAATTTGAACCTATGCGAGTAAGATTTAGTGGGCATGTTATACATAGTTGGAAAGAAAATGTATTTATCGAATTGAGAGATGTTGCAACTGAGATTACGACGGGACGATCATAAACTTATTTATTAGCACCCCACAACGCCCGTCTTAAGACGGTACCTTTAATGAAATGAAAAGAAATAATTGCGGTTCTACAAAATGTTATTTTTCCCCAAAAATAATAATTATAGCAATTAAAAATGAATATATATTTACAAAAAATGCATGAACAATAAACAAAACAAATAATAACAGTGACAAATTTTTATTTTTTTATTTTTTTAACCCGACAAGGACTAACCTTGGTCCTACGTATTTCAAAAGAAAATCAGGGATCACGTAGTTCTAATTTTAAAAGTTGATTGATGATAGTTTGATATTTTTATTTTTTTCAAAATTTCATTTAATCTTGTTTTTTTGAAAGTAAAAGTTTATATTTGTTTATAGTTAAAATTTTATTAAAATTGTTAATTAAATGTTTTTTTTTATTTTTTTTGAAAATATTATATATATTTTTAAATTATTTTTTAAAATTATTTTAAATCTAATATTTTATTTTTAAAAGTTTATGTTAAAAAAAAGGTTCTTTTTTATTCATACTTTTATTTTGTTATTAAAAAAACATATACAACATAAAAACAGTAGGATTAATTAAAAATAAACAATGAATCCTAGTATCCTAAAAAAATAAACAATTGAATTACTTTGTTTCTGATTATTTTGGTTTTGTTATTTAGTGTGACTATTTGGTTTCGTGAGGGATAGTGACAGTTGATGTTAGGCTTTTTAAATTGGGAAAAGGGGCTTCTTTGCTCTTGGGTTCTGTTTCTGGATGGTTGCTTGGGTGGATTTCTGTTTCTGAATAATTTATGTTTTGGAAAATTTTCGAATTTGAGGTTATCCTACGATCATGTGTTATGGAATTGAAATTAAGTTATGGAATTGAAATTAATGTGTTATGGAATTGAAATTATTAATTTTCTGGAATTGAATTCGCTATTGACTCTGGACCGACTTTTGATTAACCTGTTTTATTTTTGGAAAGGCTGTTTGATATTCTTTTGAGTGAGTCTTTGGATTCACTGAGTTCTGAGGATTTTTGTGGGTTCTGAGTTTAGGTATTTTTTATTCTGGTTTGGGTTTTGTGTTTATTGTCTGTCGTTAATGATATCTAATGTTACTATATCTTTGTTATTGGGATTTGCGGACTGTGCTAGCAGCAGCCAAATTTGACAAATGAACAATATTAGTTTGTGCAAAAAAATGCAGCAATTAGATAATCTCAGGATCGGTGGTGCGGTAACAGCAACCAGTAGATATAATAATTTATTGTGACCATTAAAATTAATTTAACTAATGCTTCACAAAATAATTACTCATTGACACTGCATCAACAAATGTAGATGAAAACATGAATCTGGACAAAATAAAAAAAAGACAGAAACAAGATAGAATTAAAGGAAGAAGATGAACCCGTTAAAGACTCTCAATTTAGCTTCTTGTTTTACTTTTTCTGGTGGTTTCTACTGGACTCCTAGATTTTTTTCAACAGACTCTCAATAATATTCTTTTATTTTATTTTTTCTTTTTTTATATTTGCAAAAATAATTTTTATTTGCCCGGACGAAATTGGGTGTTGACAAGAGATTATATGAAACTCAGATAAAATTCAAAGAACAAATATTTTTAACTTGTTTATACAATTGTATTTTTCATTTCATTTTATAAATCTATACTATTTTTTGTTTTTAAAATAATTTTGGGTTGACCTCCACTTATTATTTCATGTACAAGTACTTTATTCTGATAAATATTCTAAATTTAATTTATCTATCTTAGATACCTTCTTATTTTTTTAATATAAATTCGGTAATTCCACTGTGTGATCATTAACTTGGATCACAATAATATTTAAAAGAACAAGAAGTGAATGAAGATTCCAATTTTACTATTAAAATATATTAAAATCATAATAAATAATTTAAAATAATATAAATTATACTTTAATAAAAATTTACTTAAATATATAAATTATATTTTGATTTATAATAATAATAATTTAATTTTTAATATATATTTTAATTTAAAATAATATTTAAAATATGAAAAATTAATTGAAAGAGAGTAGAAAAAGACAAATTATAAGAAATATTGGTTAAGATAATTGAGGAAAGTAATGCTAGAATAACATTTTAATTGCATATGCAAAAGCTGGAATGGAATCTTTTTTAGAAGGTTTATATTAAAAAGTGGAGAGAATATAAGTCAAGATATGTGTATTTTAATTCATAACATTGTAACTACTAATTTAAAAGGAAAAATTCTTTTAAATTTCGATAAACTATTTCACTAAGATAAAATAATTTAAATAGTTACCATAAAAGTTAAAATTGTTAAATATAATATCTTTTGCTATAAAAATGTCTTTTCTTTGACATCCTCTTAATGGGGGTCAGAAAGTATGCAATGTAATTATCCTATTTCCTTTTTTCCTACAGATGAAAATGAAGAAACAGAGAGATATAAGAAACAGAGAGATATTGAATTTGGAGTTGAAATTCGACTTCAGAATTATGATTAAGTTTCTCAATTGGGAGTTATATTTGGTACAATTATCAAAATTTAACATTTTACCTTAGATCATTCAAAATCATATAAAACAAAAGGACAGACTATTATATTTCAGGCTCAAACTAATAAAATTACTTCAGTTACTCAAAAGTGATATTTTGGTCATCTCTCACTCCCGCACATACAAATGTAAATATATAGATGTTTTTGCAAGTGCTTATAACTAGATTTAGGACACCGTTTATTTTCTTGATTTTCTTTTTTTTTTTTTATTGTAGAGGAACAGACAGTTTCTAAAGATAGCTAGGAATACAAGAAAATGGTTTGGGTTTGTATAACATGAGTAGTTAGACTCGGTTTTCATCATTAAAGTTCACAACAAGAAGGATCCCAGCGGTTTATGCTAGTTCTGCGTGCTCTTACTGGGAACGTAAACCAGAGCAAGACTGCTGTAATAGACCATCAAATCCTCTCAATACTTTCTTCCAGGACAAAAACTGAGTCATGAATGATCAAGTTCGAGGTCATAGCAATCCTTCCATGTCGTTTGATTTGATGGGTTTTGCAGATTGGATTCTCCGCCTAAAAGAATTGTCTTTACAAAATTCTGACACCCCAACAATGGAGTGGGAGATTAAAGAACAATGAAGGAAGGAAAGAAAAAAGAAAAACGAAAAAAATTAACGAGACGTACACATTTGCAAGACCGGTGGTAACCTATGCACATAAAAAAATCTCTGAAACATTTGCAAGGACGCTGATAAAAGATAGGCCTCCTTGCTGGAAGCAAATCAAGGAAAAGATATATAACTCAATGAACAGTTTGATTGATAATTGTGGCCCTAAAAAACACTGATCCAACCATAAATATTGTTGCGAATTCGTGGTCAAGAAAGCAGCCAGTGCAGGTTTTCCGAGCATCTTCTTCTATATGAACTAATGTGAGGAAAGTATGATCAAGAAGCTCAACTATGAGAATCACCATCTTCTCTACCACGAATCAACAACCGGCTGCTTTCAAGAAATTATCATACGGACGTGATGCTGGCAGTTGAAAGAAGGCAGCCTGATGCTGGTATGCTGTAGCACAAGGCCTTGGAGCAGTGTCAGGCAATGCGTTGTGTGAAGTAGAGTCGAAGTTAGAATCCAAGAATGGATTTCCACTCTGCATCAGAAATGGCAAGCGAATAAGATGCTTTTTTCTTTTTGTTACAGGGAACAAGAAAAATTCAACTTCTTAAACCCTATGGCATGGGTGAGTGCTTAGCAGAATTTCTGACATGGTTATCAGATGTTTCAATTATGAAGTAAAGAAGTACCGAAGGTAAAGTCTGTAGAATAGTGAGGTTTGAGGAGACCCCGTCCTTTTCCTGGCGGTATTCAGGAGGGAGCTTAAATGAATATCCTTGTATTGACTGAGTACTCATGAAAGTTGACATCTTCTGCTGCTTTCCCACGAGGAGGGCCTCACAATGGAGAGCCATTTCTTTGTAAGGCATGTCAAACGGTGTTGAAATAGAGATTCTTCCTACTTGATTTGTTGTCTCCGAAACCTTCACATAATATCATTTTTTGTTATTAGAAAAAAATACTAGATAAGACAACATTGTAAAAACCTTTTACAATTGTCATTTACGATGAATTTATTAGTTTTTATAGTAATATTTTAAATGTTACACCGATACTAATTGTAGTTATTTGACATTATAAGAAACTTCTATACTATTTTGATTGAACTTTTATAATAAAATTCATTACTTTAATTTTTTAGAATTAAAATGTAAATATAAAAAGCAGAAAGTACCATTTACATTAGAATTAGCAGATGAAAGTAAAGAAAGAAATGCCCCTTTGTAGGAAACTTCTCCTTATACATTTTTACGAGAAAAAATACGAAAAAAAAATGAAATTAGTTCCTTCTTAAGCTAAAATTACTTCATACACGTTTTAAAAACCATATTGTGGAGAGGTTAATAGAAAGTAGCTTGTATAAAAGAAACTAATTCAATTTTTGTCTTCTTTTTTTCTTTCCTATGAATGCCTACGAGAAGTTTCTTCAAACCAATCCTATGAAAAAATTGGTCATTTAGTGTTGAGAGTCATCAGCAAGAACACCCAGCTAAAAAGCATGGGCGTTGCCATGGAAATGTACACAGCACAGTCCGGCTATCTGACCATGCAAAATATTAAGTGTCCTGTCCTAAAACTGAAAATGAATTTGAGCATAGCTTTTAATTTAGTTCTGTGCTAAAATTATAATTTTTTTTGGGAGAATAGAAGATTCAATATTACGCCAAGAGCTAAATCAACCTAATAGTTTCTCTCACAGGCATGACGTTATTAGTCCTTTGGATTGTTCTATGTTTCACATTAATCAAAATCTAGAGTCTTTTTAATAAAAGTGATTTTTCCTTATAATTTAATTCAAACTAAACATGTTATAAGTGTGCATATGTTAATGACAAGAACTTACTGAGCCCAATATGTCATCAACACTCAACAGGCTTAGATTTTGTGAGGACTGCTCCTGTGTATCAGGATTAACATGGCTCTCCAAACCACTATGTGAAAGGTCATCGTCAATAGTGAATAATGAAATGTCAACCTGCATTATTTCATGAGAGTAAGCAATGAAGGTTTAAATAAAATGAAAATACTTAAAAAATATAGCAGAGCAGAGCAAGTTACCATATCAGGAAGTTTATCATCTTTTAGTCCAGACTGGTACATATTCCCTGTTGTGTCACTGGATAACTGGCATCCCAAAGGACAGGCATCATCAGGTGAAAAATCTTCAAGCAGCCGGTCTTTTAGGATGGATGATTCCTAGATAGAAAGGACTCAAACTTAGTTCACTGGTTATGATAAGCTGATGCAGCAATATATGATATTTAGTCATTACATTAAACGATATTCCAAGACTCTGCACAATCATGGTAGAAAATGATTCTTTAGACTGGCTCTCAGTTAACTTTATGGCTGAAAGTGACTTCAAAGCATCCTCATCGTCCTCTTTTGATCCATAAACTATGCTTGGCTTCCTAACTGTATCAGCAACTGCTTGTAACTTGCAATCATTAACCAGCCGCAGGAATGGATCCATCTAAAAGCAAAAAATAAAATAAAATTAAGTGATAAAACAAATAGCAATTGATTATCAAAAAAAGGAAATAGATAGCATATTCAATTGAGTAAATAATCATTGCATTAGCAAGCAATAACAGAAAGTAGGGAAAGTAAGGAAAATATAACAACTTAAATGAAAAACTTCGTATGGAACAACATATACATACTGTTTTATCAGTCAATGTCGTTTTAGCAATAGAAATGAGAGATAGGATGTTGTAGGCCTTGGATGTGAAGACAATCATGGCTGTTGCTAGTGTAAAGAGAGATCTGCGGCGTGATGGTTGCAGTTTTACTGGAAAAAATAAGTGCTTCAAAACTAGGCACCTTAACAACACTTTGCAACTTTAATCCATTTTTGTCCGAAAGCAATATAGAAAAATGAATAAAATAAACCAAATATAAAAACATGCAACAAAAAAAGTGCATGCTATAACCTCTCAAGTTTGATTTGGTTGAGTATGTAAGAAATGATCTCAGTAATTCTGTACATCACAGAAGACTGCCATGCTTATTTTAAATTTTTTTCTGGTCAGCCACTTTAAGTCCAAGATAGGCGACATGCATAGGAATCCAAATAAATGTTTATGGCTTCCACCAATAAAAGCAAAGTACTAATCAGCATCACGTCACCCTTCTAGCCATAAAACTATTCCAGTCCGATACATGTTTAAAGAAGAGAAATTTGGAGTAATCACCAGATAATCATCAATTCAAAAAAGAAAGTTCTCTTTTGATTAGAATGAAATGAAAATGGAGAAATTGTTGGTAGAAAATTTATTCCCCTATTAGTAAACCTTACCCTCATATTTGATCTGAAAAGTAAGCGCAGACAAAAATACTTTTAGTTACTAACAATGCCTCCTTTAACCTAAAGATTTAAATAAAATGGTAATATTTAAACGCTTGTGAGACAAAAATTGAGAGTTTCTACAATTGGTTCAATTAGGAAAGGCCAGAGATGAGTTTAATAAGCATTTTAGTTTATATATATTACTGAGAGAATGTTCCGTGTATTTGGAATCAATCTAGAACGGGATCATAAAACAAACACTAATTCATTTATACATGAAAGGAATGATCATTCCCACCTCAAAAGAATGGAAAAGTCATCCATGTCTTTGCAGAATCAACTATTGAAATGGAATTGTTACGTCTTCTCTAGATGACAATTTAAGAAAATGTCATTCCTGCATAATAGAGGCAGGAATGGTCTCTCCAATCTCGAGTACCAAACCTTTCAGAAGGGAAGTTTGGAAAGAAATAAAAAGATTCTAAAAATGAATTATAAAATATCCATCTATATCATACATTGACCAATTGAGGTTCTAGTTCTTAGGAAAGACAAAAATATGCTGACTAGTAACATACACACATAAAATAATATGGGAATCAAGACTATACCATTTTCATTGAGAGAAATATTCCTCAAGGAAAAAGCCAACTGAAAACTTTGAGTTAGAGCTTCATGAGATGAATTCTGCAGGAGATAGAACTTACACGATATGAGGATAAAATAAAATCTACTTTTACAAGATAACTTGTGCCTTAAAAACTTCAAAGAATATTCAATTACAGAACTAAAACCCCATAATAATTACAGACTTGATTGCGAAGCAACGATAAAAAACATCTGAACAGTAGTAGAGGGGTAGAAATACTTCCATGGCCCATACCAGAACTCATTAGAACATTAAGAGCAATATAATTCAACTTGGAAAATTTAATTGAAGTTCTTAGACTAGTAAATTACTTCATCATATAATGCATACTTAATATATCATCAAATTTAACTTCCAAATCAAGGCTGTTGCTTCGACACAGCTATTTTTATCACACACTGTTGGTAACAATTAACCACAACATTGAAAAGAAATGGAGTAATATACACCATGGATATTTAGGTAATCAGTCAGCACCACATAAAATTAATAAGGAACATTTGATGCACCGTATTCATGGTTACTGGTGAATGTTTTTAAAATGCAGTACACACAAATCTTTATCATAACAAAGATTTTATAACTTAACTAGAATTCCTTGTATTTTAATATTTATTATAATCATGTTTTAGTTAGTCACTTAGCCTTTTCAAAACAAGCTTCTAAAATTGTATTTATTAGAAGGTAATATGTCAAGATATTGTTCTTGACAATTATATTAATTTTTCTCATCATTCATAGGAAGCGAAGAATGTGTCAAAAATATGTGGCATGTTACCTTCGGCTTCGTTTATCACCACAAATTGGTTTGAGCAAAATATGTAAAACACCAAACAACGTGTTGACTAAGAAAAGTAAATTGATATCAACATTTCTGTTTATAATCTATTTATAGATATTAAAATGACAAAAGTGAGCATGTTACCTTACTCCGAGCAACTAGCAACAGAAGGCTGTAGGTATGAGCAATCGCCTCAAAATTTTCAGGCGTATTTTGGGAATAGACAGACTGAGCCCAGATTGACGATAACAAAAGTGTAATCTGATGACTACTCAATCTAATGGGCAATACCTGCGACATAGTAGTCATAAGAATAGTGGTGGCATCTGGTGGTGTTTCACAGTAAAATTCTTTCACTATTACAGAAATTTAAAAATGAAAAAGTGCAAGTATATACATGTTGTTTAGTGCAAGTATTTGTAGTATTTTCCTCCCCAGTTGTGTTTACTTGCGGCTTCCTCACACTAGTAGCACGGCTGTAACTAGTCTTCAATCTATTCATCACAGAAGAATTATTATTAACCTTTGAGTTCCTGTTATCCATATATTCTGTACTGGCCATAGCAGATTTTCTCCCACTAGTAGTTCGGCTATAAGTTGACTTCAATCTGTTCAAAATGGAGTTATCATTGACCTTTGCATCTGTATTACTATTACTATCTTCTGGCAATGAATTTTGCTTCCTCTCCAATTTCTCAAAGAGTGCAGCTGAAGAAGAAAACACAGACACATTTCTTGAAAGCATTCTTTGAATATCAGCCGACTTTGTTGAAGGGATCTCTGAAGAGGAGGGTTGAGGACAAACTGAAGATGGCACGAGAACAACAGAAAATACGCGGTGTGCACCCACCCTGGTCTCATGGTCTGCATGGACCATTGCCAGGAGTAACTGATGAAATAATGCCTCAGGGAATGACTATAGGGTAGAGTTCAAATTTGCAGACAAACATAAAAGGACGAAGAAAAGTCAGAAAGAAGCAAGGAAATATTACAATCATAGCCAAGAAAGCAATTTAACTAATCTTGCCTTGTTCTGATATGATATATTTGGTACTGAAGCAACTATTTGAGCAGTTCTATAGACTGCAGCAATCAATGTTCTGGCCATAACAGTAATATTAGACATGTTTTCCAACAACACGGCCATGGTATCAAGAACAGGACCTGCATCTGCAATCTGCATAACATTATAGCCAGTAAGCACAAAAGAACATTAGATCATTCAAAATTAAAAGTCCACGTTTCACATCCAAATGTGCGTACAGATCTATATGTTAATCTAATTTGTTACACTATCAATTAAAATCATCTTCGGTAGTGGGGAGTTTGTTTCCACCTTAATTGTTAATTGTACTAGGCACTCATCTACTTCCGTTCGGTATTTTTGGTTCCATTGTATTATTTCAGACCCCAAGTTTGAATCATCAAGAGAGCAATGTATGCTTTTTCGCAGGTGTCTCATCATATCACTCAATGCACCAATTATAGCCACAGACTGTTGAACCCTTGTTTGTTGGGCAAGATGGGTAATAACCCCAACTATGTCAAGTTGCATATTAGGATTCTTTAAAACATTCTTGTGATCAAGGTGCTTGACTAAAATGGACAGTAACAAGTGTGTATTCTGCCCTGTAAATTACAATAAAACCGATTGCAAAATTGTTAAAATAGGGGAAACAAATTGAGATAAAAAGCTTATTTTAAAGCACTCAAGAAAATAAATACCAGAATTTTCAATTATAGACTGCATGTTAAGCAGAACAGAAAGAGCAAGCCCATGTTCTGGAGACCAGAGATTGGCATTATCAAAATAGCGGAACAAGGATTCCAGAACACGTCGAACTGTTGTACCCTCCTTAGCTAACTTTGCCATATTTTGCACACAAATCCGTGACCAAAATCCAGGGTTCTTGGCATCATCCCTATGGAGGAGGAGAAAAAGTAGTTAATAGATTAAAACTGATGAGCAACTCAAAACGTACGCAATTATGATAAGAAGTGCAGTTACACAGGCACGCTAAGTTCTCCTTTGTCATTCACTATCGTTCTCCAAGAATAAAGCCTCATTGCGTTCTCGTTTTGAGACTCTTGTTTGACATCCCCATAATTTTCTAAAACAACGGAAACAACCTGAGGTAACAAGAGATGCATAAATCTGTCAAATGCAAGATGAATACTGAAATGTAAGACAAATAACCCAATGGAACTATTATTGGAGGGGGTTACAAATTATGGTCTATGAGAAAGCCAAATTCATATGACAGATGATTTTAGTCAATAGAGGCGACTTTCACTCACAGATTCAATTTGTTATATGTTAAACACTCAAAGCTAACATAACTAACTTACATTGTCAAATTCCGCAGAGATATGAGTAAATTCTCCCATGAACCAAACCTGTTAAACATGAAAACAGTTGTATCAATTTCACTTCAGCGCTGCATTACCTCTTCCTTGACAACTTCATCAAGTTTGGTGTATTGAAAAATGAATCGGTAATGAAAAGAGCGCAGAACAGTAAGCAGCATATGTCCGAGTAACATTCTAATTACCATTGACGAAAGGACTTGAAGGCCAGCAGCACGTAAAAGTTGTACTTTGGCATCATCATCGCCAACTTCTTGAGCTAGATTGCAGAGTTTTACAATGAACGCATCTAAATTGAACATATAAGTACCATCCTTCTGCACGAATAAAAGCATTCCACGCATTTGAAGCTTCCGCAGTAGAAAAAACTCTAATTGCTGTTTGTATTTTAAACTTATTATAAATAGCGAACCTACCAAAAATCCCCCACCTGATTGTTCACAAAGTCAAACAAAGTCTGGCAACCTAAAATCTGCACTTCATCATGCCGTGACTGATCAAGAAGAATCTGTATAATGCCAAGCAAGCTACTCGCAAACAAAGGCCTGCACTAAGAAGGAGAATATGAGATTGTCTTCCTTCCTCGGGAAGCAAACTCTCTATGTATATGCAGATGCAAAGAACATAGCGTCATTCAATCAAAAGCTCCTTAACTAGTTCAGTGACTGATGAATTAAAAACGAGGAAATAAAATAGAAGCTCACATCTGGTCTTTGCAAGAAATCAACAACTTCCTATAAATACATATAACAACTTTAACGGATTGGTAGTTTTCAGTTCTCAACTCCCTATAACACCGTTGCTCCAGATAGCTCGTTATCTGAAACAAACGAATATTACATTTAGAAGTACAGATAAATCAGAATCATAAGGAAAAAAAAAAAAGAGAATAATAAATACACGCCTTAGGAACGCGGAGAGGATTCCTCGCGGCATATTCACATAACTTGCCGATCATACGCTCGTTCGGTTCCTCATCCTGCAATCAATAAATCGCGAATTGATTCGTTAATTGATCAATAAATGAGAAATTGAATCGAATTGAACGTGTAATTGAAACGAAAAATGGAGGTACCGGCGAGCGAGGGAAAATATCGGCTAGCAACTTCTTGTAACGCTTGATAGGATGTCTGGATCGTTCGCGGAGGGCGGGGCAGAAGCAGCAGAGGCTGCCGCAGACCGGCCAAATGTTACGCGAGATAACGCTCATCTTCTTCTTCTTCTTCTTCTTTCAATTCCAAGGAAAATAGGGGATAATGAATCGGCGAAGAGACAGCACATGAAATTGGAAATGGAGAGAAAGAAGAAGAAGAGAGGATTGGAGAATGAGGGAGAGAGGGAATAGAAATGAAGGAGAATGAAACTGTTATTCCGATCCGATTCTTTCTCTCTTTCTTTCTCTCTTTCTTCCGCGTGCTTTTCTTTCCCAATCATGGCAAGCTTTCGTTCCTCTTTGTATTTATAGTCTTCCCTTTCCGCTTCAGCCACCTTGGCTTGCCACCTCACACTCCAATCATCATTACCCTTTTCAAAAATTTTCAATTCCAACCCACATTTACTGCTTCTTAACTCTATTCTCACAATCCACTTCAAAACACTAATTCCAATTAATCAATTCTACTAAGATGGGCAAACCATAAGTTGATAAAACGGATTGGGCCAAAGCGGACCAGAATGGCCTGTTTTACCACCTTTAATCATGGACGCATTCTTCCTGCACCTCCCTACTTTTTTCCCACACCTTCGTAGATAAAGCAAAATGACTATTATAGCTTTGATAACAAAAAATAAATAAACTCACTCCATTCTTTAAGAGGTGCTCTGATATGGAAAGATCTAGCTATGGATTTCATTAATGAGCTTAGAGTTCTCTCCTTGTGCAACTGTTATAATTTAGTTTCGATTTCGATTTATGTTCCTGAAGCATCTCCCATGAGTCTTCTGACCCTTAAAGGTTTGGAAACTTTGGGTTATCCTAATCTAAAATCTATCCTTAACACACAACTAAAATAGAGTTAAGAAAATTAGAATTGAACTTTTATTTAACGAAAGAATAATGTAACTTCTATCTGATGACAAGGAATAAAAAATGAAAATTATATCACTCAGAGAACCTCACTTTTTCCTTTTTCCTCTCTGAATTATTCTCTCTAATAATATCACTCTGAAGATAGGATTATTTGAAGGTGGTGAAAATGCTTCAATTTTTAGTTATAAACATCAACCTATAATGTAACTCAAAGGAATATGAGCTTCTCTCTCTTTCTCTCACATTCTCACAGTAGCAAGGAGCTTATTTACCTCTTATTTTCTTTATTTATTTGTTGGACTTTTTTTAAGTAACAAAATAACTTTATTATTTTTACAATCTCCTACTTATAGTCACTTTTGTTAAGGTTAAGAATCTTTCTTGACTTTCCCTTATAATGCTATTTACATTTTTGTATAGGTCATACGAGGATCTACATTATATAAATTTGATACTGTCGATAAATTTTGTCATTAAATATTTTAAGTTCTCTTTATTATAAATATTTTACATTTTTACATTTTTACATTTCTTCTTCTTCTACTTACCAAACAAAATGATATTGAACACGTATATATCTTCTCTTTGAATAAAATATTGAATTCTTTACAATGTACAAAACATTTTAACTATCATGATATAATAATCTTTTAATTGTTGTATCTGAGTTATTTCATTAACTAAGATATTCAAATTTCCTTCTTGTAAACTTGTATAATTGTCAAATATTCAATTTTTATACAAGAGAAAATTATAACACTTTCTAATTTAGATAACCAACTTATGCCTAAGTCTATATCTCAAATGAACAAGATATATTTGATAATAAATAAAACAATTGCTACATATAAAATTTCTAATTGTAGGAATTTAGGGAGTTGAGTGATTATGTCATGAAGTTGTTATTCAGTTATGATAATTCTGCTGCATCACTAACTTCAAAACTTCCACCATTATTGTGAATTATTTAAAATGTATTTCTACATTTAAAAACTTTATTTTAATTTATTATTGTACATGAAATATATATTATTGTATATTTTTTAAGTTTAGTGTGTAATAAATGCATTCTAGTTTTTTATGTAATATAAATACACAAGTGACAAATAAATTTGATAATAGTACTTAATATTATGTTTAACATTGAAAATATAAATAAATAATAACAAATATTTAAAAAAAATTATAACTAATTGCTCTGCAATATATTATACTACTCCTTTAGTTCTGTAATACATTTCATTTTAGAAGTAAAAAAAACGTAAAATAAGTATCATTTTATGCCCCAATAGTATTTTTAGAATGTTGGTGTGTTGTGTTACACTGTTTTTGATAAAAAAAAAAAAGTAATAATAAAGCTAAGTTTATAAATCATTAAACTCTTACATTTTTTTATGATTTTTAAAAATTGTCCAAAAAAAATTAAGACGTGATTTATTGTTAGATGGAGAGAAAGTAGTTTTTTTTTTTTTTTTTTTATTTGGGAAGTGTAAGAGATAATAAAAAAAATCACAAAGTATGTATAATTAATGTAAGGAAGACCATAATGACTGGAGGACCTTGTTCTATTATGAATATATTAACACTATAGGTCTCAATACATTATTTAATTTTCAAGATCATCTTACAAATTTTTTTCTTAACAATAAACTTTTATAAAATTCACATTTTTTATTTTTTACATTTTTATAGTCTCCTCTTTCACATTAACATGATGGAAAGGTGAATTTCTTATGAAAAAAGATTAGTTCTTGAATTTAAAATGTATTTAAGACTTCCATGCAATTTTCATGACATTAAACATTATCGCAAATCTCTAGAGTGGTATAAGGATTCTCATTGGAAGCTCCTATAAAAGTGATTCATTTCACATAAAGAAGTCATTGTGGTACAGACACAAAAGCACTGTCTCTTGATGGAATTGTTGGAACTTTTTGACTTTGTTTAGTTTCTTGACCTTTGCATAACCAAGCTTCCATTCAGTTATGATTACCCTTTACCCTCACAGGTAAAAAGAGCGAGAGAAAGGGAGATTTATCAATCCTAGGAGTAAAGTTTTTCAAAAAGGCAAAAAGAAAAAAAAAAACATACTATAAAACAACCTCAAACAAACACAATTCTATTACAGATTTCCAATGTCTTGGGGTAATTGCATCTCATGCATTGTTTTAGAAATTACTTATAACAAGGGAACTTGAGTCAACTATTCAGTATACTTATTTTCCACCTATGTCACAGGACAACTACAACACATGTAAAGAGAAATATATGAAGTTTCTGAGCTGTAAAGCCTTAATATAAGGAAAGGGAATATAGATTTTCTTACCAGTTTGTAGCTAACAGTTGAACGGTAAAAGACACTCACATTCTTCTCGTGTCTTGGATAATAAAGCAACACTTTATACAACCTAATCTTATTTGTCTTCATAGTGGATTCCACTGTCTGCATTAAACGATTTTGGCTGCACCAATGACTCTCACCAAATGAGGATAACTTGGTCTCTGTGTAGTCATTTTCTTGCCTAACAGCAATTCAATTTGGTTCTTATCTTCAGCTCCCCCACAGAACAACTCAAGTCTAATTAAGACTAAACCTCAAAATTCTTCTAAGGGTCATGGAAAAGGTATGAACTGTTGTTTTCAATCTGTGAAGGGGATATTTTGTGTAGACTTGAACTTTTCTCTTACGTCAATCCACTATTGCAGTCTCAAGTTAAAATTTAGGCTAGACAAAAAAAAGTCCAAATTCAAAATGGATTTATGGTCTGTTTTTGTATTGTTGTGAAACTCAAATTCGAACCACTCAAGGTGGCGTAGTTTCATTGACTTACTTGCTGGCAATTTTGTGCACAAGAATTGACCATTTCAGTGTTTTGTCGTATGTACTATTTTTTTCTGTTGTTTTATTTAATAGATGAAAAAAGTTTGGTTAAATTATGTTAATTTTAAGCTTCTGATAGAGTTTTACCATATTCTTAAAGCCTTGGGTGAAAATGTCACTGCCCAGAGTTAAAAGACTTTCCTTAATACTGAGAAGAGAATGCTAAAAATGATCAAACATTGGTGTTGTAGATTGGTAAAATTTATTAAAAAATTACCAAAATTAATTATTTTTTTATTGGTTTATGTAATTATATTATAAGAGCATGCATCTCTGTCTTTAGGTCTTATGTGATGGACACATGTAAACCTTTGAAAAAATGAGAGACTACATGCTGACATATTTTAAAGAGATAATAGAGATAATAGACATAAACCTTGATAGCAGTTATTGAAGAAATAGCTGGATGGAGATGGAGTGAGTGTTAAGATTCATGATGAAATGTTGTGTTTGGCAATTGCAATGATTAACATAAACCAAATGGAGGGTTTTGTGTGAGAGGGTTGGATGAATGATTGTTCATTTGAGAATCAAACGTGGCTGAGGGTTACCACACCAACTCATGCAATGCAAATGGTGATTGATCTTAAATATAATATTATTAAGGCACATAACATCACTTTATTTCATTTGATTTGATTTGTTCCCAACCACCGGGCCTCACTACCCAACAGCAAAGAGTAAACTTTGATAATTAAAACATAAAAGTTGTTATTAAAATCATTTTCAACAAACAGAAGCCTCCCAACAATAACTCAAAACCTCACTGTCTTTGTCATTAACCCCTCTGTTGTGGCTGGTCATACTCTTAAAATTGTATTAGAAGAAAGCAAGATTTTTTTATTATATATGTTAAGTGAATAAGTAAAAGTGCACCTATTTTGTAAAATTTAGTGACTTATGGTGTATTTCAAACAAAATGGTAAATTCAATATTATTTGTTCAAAGAACTATGTACAAGTAAATAAATGAATAGACCAAGCATGATTTTGTTGGTGTATGAAGAGTTGCATGTGAAATATCAGCAGAGTAACATTGTACTGGTGAGAAAAGGAAGCAGAAACTTCAAGATTTAAAATATTCCCCCTTACTACTAAGTAGCTGTCTCTATTAGTGTTACCTAAGCAGTTGCAATTTTGTGATAATGCAAATTCCTTGCAGAGTGATCACAACATGACGAACCGAAACTTTGCTATCGGGTTAGTGGGACCCATTAGACACCACCACTCATGGAAGTGGGAGACCTTAATGTTTTGTCCCTTTCTCTTTGTTTTGTTTTGTTTAAATTATCTGTGTAAGTGCCAAACTAGCATATTAATCTACGCCACAATTTTCTGAAACCAAACTTGGGCCAAGGTTAGTGATATTTGCTTGATTAAAATATAGTGCAACTTTAATGCCAAAGTCTAAGGCAAATTTAACTACTTGCCAAGAAATCTCTTTCTTGCTAGCATGCCTTTAAGACGCAATTGGACAATTCTTAATTGCATGTTGTAATTGATTTATTGAAAGCTTACTCCTTGTTCAAAACCAGACGAGATAATGACTGCTAAAAGATTTCGGTCATGGTGGATGAAGAAAGAATAGAAGAATGATAAGGTAATAAATACAGCATACAATAACAGGCCATAATTCAAAATCTTGCTTGAAATAAGCCGAGAAGTTGACAGATAAAAAACCAAAAGCTGGTAAGAGAATTGCAAAAAAGGACCACTATTGAAAATTTATTTCAGCTTCATACAAACAGGCTACTCAACCAACCAGCAATGGTACAGTTTTTACAATTTTTCAGCAGCAGCTTCATGTATCTGTAACACAACAGCAGTCATGTGTTCCTGAATCATTCATACACTGGCTTTTGCATTTGTTTATGAGGAGGAAACAAAAGCTTTTTGATTCAATCCAAAAACCTACTAAAAATGAAGAGATCATTTGTGAAATCCACAAATAATGAACTAACAACAATCTACACAATTTGCAACTTGCAAGCAAGAAAAGCTCACAACTCCAATCAAATGTTTAAGCAATCAATTAACTAGACAACCTCAGCAACCAGAGAGTTCAAATTCTTCGAATTTGAACCAGAAACCCCATCACTCTGACCTACAATCTGGCTTTTACTCAAGCCAAAGGCATCCTTGTCACTGCCACATGGCCGGTACAGGTTCCTCCCTCTTATGGAATATCTTCCACTGCCAAACCTGGAGCTAGAAACTTGTTCAGCAGATTTAGAACCATGCTCCACCCCATCAGCATCTCTCAGAAATTCAGGCTCCTCAGTGGTAGCCATCAAGTCCATCAAGTTGCTGCTGAACCCCAGATCAGAATACACCCTCCTGGAATACCTCATTGCAGACTTGGACAACCTTGCATCCAAAGCATCAAAATTTCCCTCCTCCACTCCTTCCAGCCTAGAACTGAATTGACCATTTCTTGCTTCAACGGGGCGCCCCACAGTCTCAACCATCATGCAAGGGTTATTGAAACCATTCCAGGAATGAAGAGGCACCAGCTTACACAGCCCACAAAGCCAAGTAACAACCTCCTTCATGGAAGGTCTCCTCTCCCTGCAAGACCTCACACACTTGGCAGCAATCACAGCCAACTGCTTCCTCACAACCGGATCCTTAGGAGGTGCAATTCTAGGATCATAAACAGCCAACAACTTCCCTTTCTTAATCAGAGGAATAGCCCAATCCACAATAGAAGGTGGTGAATAAGTCACATCAATGGCCTTCCTTCCACTTATAATCTCCAACAGCAAAATCCCAAAGCTGAAAACATCAGTTTTTGTGCTCAAATTATCAGGAGTGACATAATAAGGGTCAAGATAGCCCATGGTGCCAGCAGGGGGAGTGGACCTGAGTCTGTTGTCATCAACATGGCCTCTCAAAGCCAAACCAAAATCCCCCAATCTCGCATTGTAGCTCCGGTCGATGAGAACGTTCGCAGACTTTATGTCACGGTGAATCACCGGAGGGCTCGAGGAGTGAAGAGTGTCGATGGCTTTTGCAGTTTGCAGAGCCAGACGAATCCTCCTACCCCAATTGGGAGTCCTTGGAGAGGAATGAAGAACATCGTAAAGGGTGCCATTGCTCATGAACTCCACCACCAAAAGCCTGTCTCTTGAATCGTTCGTGAACCCCACCAAATTCACCAACCGGGGACTCTGGATTTTGGACAAGATGTCGATCTCGTTGTCCACCTCGTTGGTGATCTCCAGCGGCGCGGAGGCAGACACAGGCCGAGGAACAGCAACGCCGTGATGGCGAGGCCGCGACGGCCGCTTCACCGCCACGGGGCGGCCGCGAACCACCGCCTTGTAGACATAGCCGTGGCTCCCTTTGCCGAGGAGCTTGCGGTCGGAGAAGCCATTGGTGGCAGCTTCAAGGTCACTGTACTGAAACTCCTGGATCTTGATGCTGCTTCTCTCTTTCTCTTTATCTTTCTCTTTTGCTGGTTTGGTAGAAGAAGAAGACACAGAATCTGAGGTTGAAACTGCGGATTCGGCTCTACAAGAAAGGTAGAGGTACCCCATCTGAATTGTGTTTGTGTGTGTCTTTTTGGGATATGTGAATTGCAGAACCGATCAAAGGGGAGGTGGAGATGAAGCAGAAGAAGATAGAAAGATAGATAGATGAAACCAAACCAAACAAAAAGCAGAGAGAAAATCTTCAGCAACAGATAAATGTCTCTGTGAGTGTTACAAAAATCAGCAATAACATCAAACTAGTTTGTTTATGTTTATGTTTGTTGTGTTATCATGGGATTGAAAAACGTTCCACCATTTATTATTAAATTAAATGCTCTGTGTGTGTCTTGGGAGATGTGAATGTTTCTCTCTACAAATTAGACTGAGAAAAGAGGAGAAAGTGGGGACCCACTTCTGGGGACCACTTCTAGCAAGAATCTCAAGGTTCATTATTTATTTATTTATTAAATAATAATTTTTATTTATTTTATCATGTAGTTTTTTATAAAAAAATAAATATTCTACAAAATTAACGTAGGTCTCACGTTTCTCTTTTGTGGAAAGTACAGAGAAAGGAAATAAGATGATGTTGGTGTTTGTATTGTTGTTTGTTTATGAAGGTTTGGTGTGCCCTTAAATTTGGGTCATCCCAAGTAAGAAGATTCACGGGTTGGCTTCTTCACATGTCATGTACTTCACAACTTTTTCATTATCAAAAATTCATTTCACTTTAGTTTGCCAGTCAATACTTTAGGAAAAAAAAAATATATATATATATATTCATGGAAGAAAATTGACTCAATTTTTAATTTTTTTTTTGCTGGTAAGAATTATTTTTTGAAATGCTCTATAGATAACATATTCTTTAATTTAATGACAAACTTAGGACAGTTTTAGTGACTAGTATACTTTAATAAGAAACTGATAATTTAATAACACTAAATAAATAATAAATTGTTTCTTAAAAACATTAATTAATTTGTATGTGATATGATATCTCATTGAAAATTACTCAATATCATAATTTAAGACTTTAACTCATGTTCCAACAAATTAATTTATTAATTTGTTAAACATATTTGATATGTCTTCTACTTAATCTTATCTTTTAGAAAATCGAATTTATCTGTCTTTTTTTTTTCCTTCTGAGTGGGGTTACTTAGAAAACAATTCTGGAATGTTCAAGTAAATATTTAGTTTTTAAAATATTAAATATTAGTTTAAAAATGTAAAGAAATGTTCTATTATTTATAGAGATATTAGTTTGAATTATTACCACTTTATAATAATTCTGACAATATAAATTGAAATATTTAATTAACATTAATTAAGCACATCTCCATTATGTGTAGTAAAAATCAATTTTTAATTTAACAGATTAGGTTAAGAAATTACATGCAACTTATTAACTGTTTATTCCCCTATATAGAAATTAATGACATGTTGGTAATGTTCTGTTGGGTTCATCAAACCAACCCAATTAGATAGTGAGCCCAACTAGCTAAATGTGGACACTGCCCTTCACCATACTCAGAAAGCCACCACACAACTTCCACTTCTTCCAAACTCTTCACAAATAATATTTGCCACCATACATAAGATAGCAAAGCAAAGTGTTCAAAAAAACATTAAAAGTAGTTTGTTATAGAACAACATAAGAGTTTCCTATTCCTTCTCATCTTATGTAGATTTCACCATGAGTTGATATTACTATTTAAAGTTTTCAATGTTCCAATTACTTATGTAATCCAATAGTAATTTGTTATCTCTATATTCCTCATGATTGTTGATTATGAGAGGAATGATAGTGTTGCCAGATTTTTTGTTTTAATGGTTTAGGCTTTGGTTGGTGAGATGGTGAGGTGTCCATTGGATTTTGGTATTTGGTCAAGGCATTGTTTGGTCAATTCTATTGGAATTTTGTTTTTTCAACTATATACTATTCAACTGAAAACATAGAAATAATAATTTAATAGCCATGAATCTGTCATATTTGACTACTAAATTTATTAATTGTATTTGTGTAAGAAAAAGTATTTTTCTCATATATGATTTTTTCAATGTCAAGATAATTTATTTTTATGATTTTATTAGGTTAAAATGAAATGTTATTAAAAAAATTGAGACTTTAAAAAATAAAAATGTTGAACAGATTACCAAAGTCGATGTTAAATTAAAAAATGATATCTGAAAGGAAGAAAATAGTATAGATACAAATTAAATTAAATTATTAACATAAAAATTTATAAATAACTTAGAAAATATGAGAATCAATTTTAAAACAATGAGAAGTTAGATTTAGGAAAATGAATTTTAAAAAATGTCAAGTATCTTATGCACTTATAAATATTCAAATTTTTATAAAATTAAGTTAAAGAAATTAAAAATCCATTATATGTGCAAATGAATTCAGGTAGAATATAAAAAAAATGCATGAAAAATCATAAGGTGTTTTCCTTTCTAAGAAAAGAGATTAGGCCAATGTATTTAATTTAATATAGAAAGTAGTGCTGTGCTGTTAAGATTTTGGAAACCAGTAAATTTTGATATGAAGACAATTAATTTGAGAGAATGAAGAATTAATTAGTATCTAAAAAATGTATTTTTAACCTAAATATCTTAGAAATGCATGTTAACATTTATCATATAATTATTAGGCCTTTATTGAAATTTCAATAATTGTTTTTCCTTTTTCTATTTTTTATGAAATTTCAATTGGCAGATATTTTTGTCTGTAATGGATTCTAGATGAATGTGGGAAATGAGTTGGAATCTCATCAACCAAATTCTTTGCCGTAACTTTGTAGACCGCTAGATGCATCTGACGGCTGAGAAAAGAAGTCAACCAAGTCAAACAGTTATTTTACCTCTGAAGCTCCTATTCAAGCAGAGTTCTGGTCTTTCCATAACAGGCCTATTTAGCATCTGCTGTTATTGCTCATTCAATATTAGCCTATGCTTTTCATCTCTTATTTAGATAATTTCCCAAACCCTAAACAAAATTAACAAACACATAATCATCATTATCATTTTAATTGCCAAAGATTTTAGCTCAGAGCATCTGTAAAGGAAATTCATTCAGTTCCAAAATTTTCAACCGTCACTGCTGACGACATGATCTGTTGGTACTAGACAGGACAAGGTACTTTTCACATTTACTAAGATTTTTCATTTGGTCCCATGATAATGAATGCGAAAAGAAAATACAAATTCTCACTTCAAAACTAACAACAATCACTCACAGATTGATTCTGCAATCTTGTGAGGCCTCACAAGCTGAGAATTGTCTCAGCCCACAAGTTTCATCTCAGAGAAGATATAATATCACAATCTGGTTTCTTCATTGCACTGATCGATTGAGCAGTTATGGAGGGTGAGATTATGAGTCTCGTGAAGGTGTGGCTTTTAGTTGTCATTTCTTTATGCTACTGTTATTGGATCCGCAAGGTTGTTCCTGCAGGAACAATAAGACTCCTCCTTTTTCTTCCGATCATCTTCTTGTACATTGTGGTTCCTCTGAGCTTTTCTTCTGTGCATTTGTCTGGCACCATAGGGTTCTTCCTCGCATGGCTTGCAAACTTCAAGATCTTGCTCTTTGCTTTCGACAAGGGACCTCTCTCCTCCGACCCATTCATCTCTCTTCCACGTTTTGTCGCCGTCGCCTGCCTCCCCATCAAGATCCAGCAAAATCACACCCAACACTCTTCAACTACAAATGGTAAAACCCCACATCAAGATCCATCTAAAAGTTCCGATTTTGACACCACCCCATCTTCAATAAAGCCAAATTCTGCTACCCCAACCAAACAAAAGGTGTATTCCGTGTCATGCAAGAACAATGGTGGTGCCCCACTTGCAGGGTATGTCGTAAAGGTTGTTGCTTTGGCCATTTTGGTGAAGATCTATGACTACAGTGAGAGGATTAACCCGAAGGTGATTATGTGCATGTACTGTTTCCACATATACTTCATGTTGGAGATAATCTTGGCGGTGGTTGCAGCGGCGGCGAAAAGCATGCTGGGGATAGAGCTGGAGCCGCAGTTCAATGATCCACTGAGGTCAACCTCACTGCAAGACTTCTGGGGGAGGAGATGGAATCTCATGGTCACCAGCATACTCCGACCAACGGTTTACGAGCCAACCCTGAAAGCCGCATCGAAGGTTCTAGGTCGCAGGTGGGCCCCACTACCGGCGGTGATGGGGACATTTGTGGTATCGGGTCTGATGCATGAGTTGATACTGTTCTACTTGGGGAGGTCGGAGCCCAGCTTCAGAATGACGTGCTTCTTTCTTCTTCATGGAATGTGTATGGTGGGGGAGATTGCGTTGAAGAGGACCTTTACCGGCAGGTTGCGGTTGCCGAGGTTTCTGTCGGGGCTCTTGACCGTTGTGTTTGTCTTGGCCACCTGCTTTTCCCTGTTCCTGCCGGAGTTCATCCGGTGTCGGGTTGATGTTAAGGCGTTTGAGGAATACGCCGCCGTGGGCCACCTTCTTACCAGTCTCAATTCGTCACTCTCAGCCGTCTTTCATGACAAGTTTTAAAAACTAGGGATAAATAATTTTATGACCATCTTTATTACTATGCTATTTACTTTTTATTTAATGCACAATGCTTAGTTTTTTTATTTGATAGAGTTTTTCACTTTGTGATTTTATCTGAGGATAAAAACTACTACAATGTTGCCCATAGGATTTTAAGCAGTACTTTTATATGTTGTATTGGAGTAATATTTACTCCACATGCAATTCTAATAAAACTAAGTTCTATTATAGAAAAACACATGCCGTTATTTCAGGTAATTTTGTGATTGAATCTAATGAAATGGATAAATTTTAAATTTTGTATGGAAATGGATAATTTATACTTAGATACAAGACTTCAAAATGAAGGGGAAATGTGTTTTCAAATACGATTTCTGTAATTCTTACTTATTCTTACTTTAATCTCGTGTTTCAATTTTTTTTATTTTTAATTAAATTTAGAGGAATCGTACATAAAAAGTATGAGTTTAATAGGAATTGACTTTTTTTTAATATGAAGCAAGGTTTTAATTTTTAATTTTAATTATTTTCACTAGAAGCTCATTGATAAAGTTACATCACTTTCATATCCTCACTAGAGTTTTAAGCACCTAAGCAACTACTGCAGTTGGTGCTACAAGTGTAATTCCCACTAAGGTTTGTTTGATTTTTTTGGTGATCATCATAAAGATGACAACATAGTTCTCTTCAAGAAAAGTTTGCTATTAAATATGAAGATTAGGAAACAAATATCAAAATATTATTTGATTGTTAAATAGTGCGCTTTTAGTAGGTGGTGGATCAATTAATACATTTCACCAAACTAATATTGAGGATGATAAATCAATTCCACTGAAAAAACTAGAAACTATGAAAAAGATTTTAAAAAAATTTAAAAAAGTTCAAACACAAGTAGCATCATCACACATAATTTAAAAAAAATAAAAAACATACAAATTAAAGCACGACTTTAACTTTAACTTTTTTATTTTAAATATTAAAGTTGTGTTTTTATACATCACTCTCCAAAAAATAATTATAAAAAAGTATAAATTTTGTTTTGAAACACAATTAAAAAAAAAATCTTGTTAAAAGTCTTATTTGAAAAACGATTAAAAGTCTTATTTGAAAAAAGATTTTTTTATATTTTAAATCCGTGCATCCAAACACAATTTATATACTATTATAAAAAATTTAAAATTGACTCTATAAATTCAATTTCGAATTACACCTTTTAGAAAATTTACCCATTATTTTACAAGGACAAAAATTTGAATGTGTTATCATGAATCATATGAACCATCAAAGTAGTTCAACAAATGCATCCCAGCAAATGACATACCAATAGTTCTCAACAATTTATCTCTCCAATGCTCTTCTACCAATTTCAGCTATTGGATTTTGTTCCAACAAAATACAATCAAGACATTAGAAGCTACAGCAACATTTAATAAACTTTGAGAATAAGAAAAGTTGCAGAAGGACAATGTTTGAAGCATATAATATAATAATGCTTATACAAACATTCTTATGTTTATATGATACTTCACAAATTTAAACAACACTCCTTCTTAATTGTTGAAAACTATTGGTTTATATGATACAGTATGCTACCAGAAAAATGTTAGCAACACACCTTCTTAAATATTCTTTATTATTAATTAAATTTATTAAAAACCATAAAATTTAGTGGATTCTACTTTTTATTTAAACTCCACTCATTTGATTTTATAATTTTTAATAAATTTTAAATTGCAGCAGAAAGGGTGTCTGCTGAATTTTTCCTTAAATATATGACCTATATTTAGCTACTTGAACTTTGTGAAATTGATTAAAACACATACACAATACAATGGCAGTTGAATCACAATGGATCCAAATGCCAAATAAATTCTAAGTGAGTGCAGTCGAGTGAACCTTTCACTTTGTTCAAAGCTGCTTGTCTGTGTCGCAGCAGGGGTAATGATGGATCTTCACTTTGTTGGGAGAGATGGTCATTTTTATTTTTGCGGGGAGCTCTCCTTGAGATAGCTTTCCATTTGGATTCAAATATACTAGCTACAATGATGTACAAAAACCAAACAAAAATGCTTCAACTTGCCAATACTGAAACCCTTAACAAATCAAACATAAAAGGATGAGACAATCTTGCATAGAAACAATATCCTAGTCAATTCAGTAAAAGATAGCTGGATTATAATTCCATGACCCAAATGCACAGAGAAAAACTCCCCAAATTACCAATCACCATTGAATTAAAATGGCTATCAAACAGCCAAATTTAATACAAAGACACGTGTGGTGCTAAAAAAGACAACAGATTACAGGGTAATACAGTAAAATGAGAAATATAAATCAATACATAATTTTCATCTTATTTCTCATCTCATCACTCAGTTACATCAGATTACTACAGCTAAGAAAATACCCCATTTGACAGTAACAATAAATGATTCTCTTACATATAACACAATTATCTCTCAATTAGGTAAACTGTTCTTTTCAGTGTTCTATCTATCTCCTCACCTTATTGTAATTTGTAATCTATTTCCTCACGTAAAGGAATTGGTATTATTCCCAAGTCAGGAAATTGATCAAGAAAGAAATTTGTGCACACGAGAGTAAGGAAATGGAAGGTAGTTTCATGAAAACAACATCTCCGGACAAAAAGAAGGTCCTCTTTCTGCAGGCCATTCAATTTCTAAAGCTTGTAAGTTGTAACCAATAAGATAATCCACAAATACAGCAAGGACACCCTGAGGACTGAATTTAATCCTAACACAGATCTAATTGAATAGAGGTAGAAACCAACTGATTTACAAGTTCAGAGCATCTAAATCGCCATCAGGTCCTTTATATCTTCTCAACAACATAGTTAAGGGTAGAGTTCACATATGACACAGAAGTTACAATACAACTACATCATGTAATTAGCAGGTGGCTTGTCACAAATAGCACCTACCAAACAAAAAAACATCGAACAGAAAATATTCTAAAAAAAAATCTACAAGAACATAAAAAAAAAAAACAACAATTTTCTGTCTCCAGATAAGTAAAAGAACACAAAATCAGACACATACCCTCACTTCGGTCTGTAAAACCGCAAATGATGCATGCACAAATCCAAGGCCTTCCAGCACGGGATGCCTTTGCACCACCGTTAAGTTCCCCGTTGTGCTGCTTCAAACTACACCAATTAAGTACGTCTATTATTACTTTAACTGTGTAAATTGCAGACACCAGTTTTTTAAAATTAAAAAAAAAATTGCAAATTGAGGTAGAGCCAAAGAACAAAAATTGAATGGGCGTATGAGAACTCATTAAAGTAAGGATTTTTGCATTCTGTAGCTTAACTAGTGTCACAAACTGGAGTTTCCCGAGGCAAAGATTCTACGAAATTTTACATGACAGAACAAAGGCATTGTAATTTACCTTGGAATGGGAAAAACATAAGACACACAGGTACAAAAGCACGACCCTTTTCACCCATAAATATAAAAAATTAAAAATAAATCAGCACCCATAGGATAGGATGAGCAATTGAATCAGATTACAAATTAATCGAAAGTTGAAGTTAACAGAGGTAAGATTCAGCTGGGAACATCGGAAAATTGAAGTTACCGGCGAGGGAAATTGTTTGTGATCCCAACGTAGGTTTTGATTGGATGGTTGGTGGAGAGGATGAGATAAACACACCATGACTCTGACTCTGACTCAGATTTTGGTTTGGCGTTTAGTTTTATTTCTGATTTTGTAGGAGAAGAGGATTTGCATAATTTAGGGTTTGGATTAGGGCATTTGATGGAACGAAATTGGGTAGATAGCGTTTTCATCATCTACCACGTTACCGTTGGAGCAGTTACTCGCCTAGCCAGCCATTCCAAACAACAAATATTGAAATTTTCACTGAAAATAGCATTTTTAAATACCCCAATAACACATTGTAGCAATTATTTACATACATAATTTTTTTTTAAGTCAGAATTTAGTATCTGAAAGTAGAATTCTTACCTGTGCAATCGTGCTAAAATATCTGTTGGAGTTTGGTTTTTAGAATATCGAATTCTAAACTGGTTTTTCTATTTTGATTTTCAAAATATTTGGGGAGGAAAAATTATGGAAAAAATAAATGAGAAATAAGATTTTTTGAGGAAAAATATTTGAATAAAAGTATATAGTTATGGAGATTATTTTTAAAATTAAAATGGAGAATTGTATTTTTATCTAGTAATACCAATATAGGGTGTAAAAGGGGGTATAAAGGAAATCCTTCTATCTAAAAATAAATCAAGCTGTATAACCTACTAATCTTTATTTTAAGCATTAATTTTAAGCTCAATAATTTCACTGTTGAAATAATAAATTATTGAGATCATTAAAATCAATCCAAAATATATATCCAAAAGATTATAATTAACATAGTTAAATATATATACGTTGAAACATAAATTATAAAATTATATTTGGATATAATTCATTAATATACCACAACTTCTATTTGGATAAAAAAAAAACCTTAGTCACCAGAACAAGTAACTAATGTACATTATTTCCTTATTCAGTGTTGTGCCACAGCTTAGTTCGTCAAGTTACTGAGATTTAGCTGCTGAATTTCTGAACTTGGAGCGAGGGTTGTCGATGTAAGATCTTATTCTGTCCAAAAGCGAGACTCTGGAGCCGAAGAATCTCACCATGGCTGATTTTCTTGAACCTTCTCTCATAAAATCTAACTCCCACACATTAGCTTCCTTCAGAGAGACTACATCATCAAGCAGTGGCAGTGAGATAGACCCTTGAGACTCTACATTTCTGATCCATCCACGTAGCAAGAAATTTATGACCTGCCAAAGATAATAACATTTGTAGTACTACTATTAAGCATCAAACACTTTCATGTAAGAAATTGTGATGTATATACCTCAGGGACTTCATCATGAGGGCAGTGACCAGCAGGGCTGATTTCATAATATGCAGCTTCAGGCACCTTCCTTTTAACTTGGACTCCCCAAAGTGGCTTCACCCAAGGATCTTCTTTTCCATACATGAGGCAGATTGGCACATTGCTTCTTCTACATCTAAAATGCAAATAAACTGAACATCCTTAAGTTGGAACCATGATACCAGTTACTAGGTTAGAGAAGTAGTGTTCTGTCTACCTAGATAATGATTCATTGAAAGATAGTTCTGCCTGGGGAGCACACATAATTGAAGCAAAAGCTGCTGCTGCTGCAGGATGCCTTGTGGTGTCTATGATATGTGAAATTAAACTATCTACATTCGTTGAATGGTCTGCATAAACCTGATTAAGTATCTCAGCAATACTTCCAGGATCACTAATTTTCACCCACCTAGAGGGGAATACAACAATTATTTAATCACATGACAGTCTAAAGTTGAAAGTGGATACAAAAGTTTCTTTCTCAACACAAGTGAAAAATCATATTCAAAGTTTCCTCTATATGGTCCATTAAGCCGTGTTTCTTATTCTAATATCAGTCACTTATGGATGTGAAATTCTGCCTAGAACACTAGAAGCAACATAAAACAAAGTGTTACTTACACCAACTGTGTCACTCTCCTTACACTTGCTGGTAGGGGAAATGTTCCAGCCCATGGAAAAATTTTTGCTAGGCGTGGATTCTTTATAGGATTAGGAAGAAATCCCCAAAAGGGTGTTGCATTAAGAAGTGAGACACCTTTCACTAAATGAGGGTTACGTGCCGCAAAATACAATGCAACATATCCTCCTAGTGAGTTGCCCACAATGTAGACTGGTTCACCAATGACCTACACAAAACCAATTTGTGTTTAGGCAATAATAGAATAATCAAAACGAAACTAGAGCCAAACTCACATAAAAGAAAAAGAATGACGCCACATTTAATTTAAAATCTTAAAATATTGAATTGGTAAGTTTTTTTTAGTATATTTTGCTGAAGTTTCTCATGTGAGACTTAGCCTTATGAATACCTCTTGAATACCTAGTTGCTAACAAATAGCATGTCACCAACCTCTTCTACGAAGTATTGAACTTGATCTTGCCATAAATCAATGGAATATGCAAGATTAGTGGCCCACGGTTCCGTTTCATCTCCGAAGCCCCATGAAGAAGCATTTCCATTTGAAGCAGCACCTTCCTTATTGTAGTGAGGAGCAGGATCTTCAAAGGGCAAGGACAATCCTTGGCCTAGAAAATCGAGTGCCCATACTCTTGTGTCACGCCCCAAATCTCTCAGCTGCTTTTCATAATGGAAAGAGCCAACACCAAAACCAGGAAGAAAGAGAACATGTGGAGAATCCACGTTCTCACACCCTGCCTTATTGTAGTGAACGTTAAGTTTAGGCCTCCATTCCCAAAAGCAACTACTTATTGTAGCACCACATTCACCATTTGACCCATCTGGCAGACCTGGAATGACAAGGTTAGTAGTTGCAGGCTCTTCTGTCCCTGAAATATCTGTTAAACCCTTTTCACCACCAATCACATAACCCTCATATCTATCACTATAGGCCTTGCAATTGATTCTTTTGTACCCTTCAGTCAGAGACCCAAAATCTCTTTGCTGCTCCTTATTATCATGAAATCTCACTGACCCGCTTCTAGAAATGGTATTGGTAAAAATGGGAAATCTTGAATGACGTGAATTCAAACATTTGCCATCCAATTTCCAGTGCAAGTCCACCACTTGACAGCATGGTCCGGATCTATAGGAGAAAATTTCCATACCCAAAAACTGAATTCTGCAATAATCAGCTCCAAATGAATCGTATAGAAAGGAAGACAAAAGAATAAAAAGATAAAATTGATAGTTTGGAAGTCAAAATTGAATTTTTTTTTTTCTTGTATAAAACATAGCCAGTAAAGACTTTAACATAGCCAAATTTGTATAGCAAGGATAGAAGAAAGGGCAGACAGAACATAACTAACCAGAAAACAAGCATAGAGTAGGAACACATCAATTTATAGTTTTTGTTCCATGCATATTTTTAAGGAGTTTAAGACATGTTCCTGCTTTATTGGGTGGCTCCTCTTCCTTCATAAGCCAAGTAGAAACTTTTTTTTTGGTTTTTTCATATTCTGCGACGTTGAGAAGAAGGGAATGAATAAATTAGTGCAGGGAGATGCAGATGACAGCACGTGTCAGACAAACTACACATAAAACTAAAATGACAACGATTATATCAGTCTTACAAAAGTATTTTCTCACGTGGAAACATCCACAGCCACGAAAATGATGAAGGCAGATTTGTATATTCAAATAATAATATTCAAATTTATCTGAATATGTTTTATATTCAAATAATATCTGAATATTAATATGGGCTTCTCCTATTTTGTTCATCTGTTGAACATTTTATTATGATTAATGAATACATAACTTGGAGTGTTAATTGTCTCAGCAGTAACTGAGTTATTTTATCATTAAAATATGTTCATAGGTGGTGGTAAAAAAGTTGGTTCCTCTGAAGGATTCTTTGTGCTAAATGCTTTATGCAAACAGTATCTCTTGTTCTTATCCAGCGTAGCCCAGATTAGAGAGTCGTGTATGTTTGGTTCTAAAGAGATATTTTAGCTTGAAATCTGTATGTGATGGTGAAGTGCACCCAGTAGCTCATAACAACCATCTTTCATATAGATGAAATTTTATATAAAGATTTTTCATGTCTTTCTTTTACTTATGATATCACTTATTATAATTAGAAAATTATGAGAAATATAAAAGAATGATATTATTTTTAATCTAAAATCTCGTATAAGCATATTATTATATAAAGATTTTTCATGTCTTTTCTTTACTTATGATATCACTTATTATAATTATTAGAAAATTATGAGAAGTATAAAAGAAATGATATGATTTTCAAATTTGATATCATTTCGATTCTGATACTATTTATTGAAAGAATTTGAAAAATCATAATTAAGGAGATCTAAAAAAAATAGATCAAACATATATAAAAAAATATACTAATTTTAAAAAAAAGTTAACATAGTGAATAATCATATTTCTTAAATATTATTTTATTTTTGCATTTTTATTCATGGATTTATTTTACATATTTTATCTATGTCTAGGTGGTTGAATATGATAGGGTGGCAATTTGGCTTTTTATCATCTATGTCCAGGGATGAAGGACAGCGATGGTATAATATTAAATTACTCTAGGGACTTTTTGGTTATTTTATAATTAATATGGATCCTTTTCATACTTGTGTTCCCTGCACGTGCTCAAAGTATGTACAGTAATCCCTTTTAGGTAGCATAAATATGTGCAGTGACTTAATGAAAAGGGTAAAGCAGTAGTTATAATATTTTTAATTTAAAATAGGATTAATTTGAATATTAAGTATGAAGTAATAATGATCGGGTCAAGTGTGAATAGAAAATAGAAGGGGTGGGAGAATGAGAATCTGAAATATCTAATTGAAAATGGCGTTGCGTGAGTAACTACTTTACTTTTCCCGTTGGCACTGACCGAAGTGGTGGTTGAGCACTGGGAATCCGGAACGGAACGGAACGAACGAGATGGTTTCCGCGGAGTCCTCTCTTCTCCTTCCCTCCGGTTCGAACAGCAGGAAGAGCACCGTTCCGGAAGACAAATGGGATTTGGCCTACATAGTGTATTTCAGCCTGGGATTCGGCTACCTTCTCCCGTGGAACGCTTTCATCACAGCCGTTGATTACTTCTCCTATCTCTACCCCGACTTCAGCGTTGACCGCATCTTCGCCGTCGTTTACATGATCATCGGCCTCGTCGGAATCTTCCTCGTCGTCCTCTACAGCCGCTCCTCCAACGCCTTTCTCAGAATCAACGTCGGTTTGGTGCTGTTCGTCGTTTCGCTCCTCATCGTTCCCCTAATTGACGCCTTCTGCGTCAAGGGTAGGGTTGGAGTCTCCGGTGGATTCTACGCCACCGCCTTCGCCGTCGGCCTCTCCGGCGTCGCCGATGCGCTCGTCCAGGGCTCCATTGTTGGCTCCGCCGGCGAGATGCCGGAGAGGTACACGCAAGCTGTCATCGCCGGCACCGCCGGTTCTGGTATCCCTCTAATCAATTACTATTATTGGAGTTCTTTAGTTTGATGGATGCTTCCCTTGCATTTTGTACGATATGGTACGAGCTGGGATTTGGTATTTATTATTCATTTCGGTCATTTTCTTCTTTATGTTAGATAAATAGATCCTTCTCTAACCTCAGGGATTTCACATGCTTATCATGTGTCGGTGTCAGATTATATGTAGCACATATTCCTGCAAACTGGGAGAATTTTTTAAGCACGTTCGTAGTGTAGTCATGGGAATCTTGGTTTCTTCCGCAGATTTATCTTTTGGGGGTAAACATTATTAAGCATTTTATGCCAAGTTTTAGCATTTATGTTCTTGTAATGGGTCATACACTAAAGAATTATAAACACTCAAAACAGAGCTTAATTCTGATTTGAAACTGTATGGTTAGGCAATATAAACCGCTTGAGCAGAGTTCAGTTTTATATGGCTTTTGGTAATTTTTTTTTTACCGTAAATCTGTTGTACATTATTAATCTACTGATTTTGGGTTCACATACATATATGCAAATATTTTGTGAGAAGTTATTGATATATATATATATTCCTTTGTTTATCGAACTTGGGTGGATAAATGGTTCTCTCTTTTTACTGTGGATGTTTTGAATTCAGGGGTGCTTGTTTCAGTCCTGAGGATAATTACAAAAGCTGTTTACCCACAAGATGCCTCTGGCCTGCAAAAGAGTGCAAATCTATACTTCTCTGTATCGATTGTGATTGTGTTCATATGCATGGTTTTATACAACATGGTGCACAAACTTCCTGTTATGAAGTACTATAATGAACTTAAGGCTGAGGCGGCCGCTGCAAATGAAGACAATGGTCCCCCTACAGGAGCTGTCTGGAGGTCAACTCTATGGGATATTGTTGGAAGCATCAAGTGGTATGGATTTGGCATTGTACTCATTTATCTTGTGACTCTGGCAATTTTTCCTGGTTTCATTACTGAGGATGTGCACTCTCAAGTCCTTAAGGATTGGTATCCAATTCTC
>Ga0099825_1000128_pt1 | contig 57806 bp, 24 predicted proteins | sample SiratroredBW_FD_76838 | JGI IMG/M metagenome (GOLD analysis project Ga0099825, IMG submission 76838) | Root nodule microbial communities of legume samples collected from California, USA - Siratro red BW | ecosystem: Host-associated > Plants > Roots > Nodule | place: USA: California | collected...
AATATAATAAAAAAAAAATATATATATATATATATATATATATATATATATATATATATATATATATATATATATATATATATATATATATATATATAATTTGTAAGTGATATTTAAGATGATTTTGTAATGTTTGATTGGTTTCAGGATTGTTGAGAATATCTAAAAATGGATACAAGTATTTTTGGCCTATTTTATCTTCATTCACGCTTATTTCAAGTGAAGTAGTAGCATTATGAGTTTCTTTAAGTCAAATATGTGATGTTAGAGATGCTTCCTAGTTCAAGTTAAGGAAGTACATTTAGAAAATTACTCTTTTCATTTTCATATTTTGAAAAGTATTCTGTGGAATGTTAAAATAAGTGTATTCCACAAATTACATTCCAAAAGTGTAAAATGAGTGTTTTGAAATTAATTCCTCAAACGCTTTTTAAATATTTTTAATTTTAAAAAATATTTTTCTAAGACACGTTTTTTATTTTTTAACATTTTAGAAAGTAAAATACATTTTGTTTCTTTAATGTTTCAAAAAGTATTTGCTGAAACATGAAAACTAAAATAGTATTCTAAAAGGTATTTTTGGAAATGTTAAAGAAAAAAAAATATATGCTAGAAAGTACTTTTTATTGTAATGGGAACATTTTATAATATTATATAAACATTTTTTTTTAGCATTTGAGAATGTACTTTCAATAATATAATTTTGTCTTAGCATTTAAAGAGTATTTTCCTAAACATGAAAATCAATCGTGTTTCCTAATATTTTTCATCATGTAAGAAACACAATTTTTTAAAAGTACTTTTTTAAGAGATATTTCATCCAAAACATGCTAAAAAGAAAGAAATGACGTGAAAATAATGATTTTTTTTTAAATTTAATTAAAGAAACATTGTTGTGAGTTATGGGAGTGAAATATGAAAATGATTTAAAAAGATAAGTATTTTTTCAAAAAGAATAGGAAAATAATGATAAGTATGTCATTTTAAATAAAAGAAATAAAAGTGAGGTGTAGTAAAGAAGAGATGTGTAAATAGCAAGAGTCTTAATAAGGACCCTGTAATATGACTCAAGTTGGAGACTATTGGGCTCTCAAAGCAATTTAGTACACTCCCAACACAGAAAAGTGTTATTAACTTTTTTATTATATAATAATGAATGTGCATAAGATTTCAAGACATATATTCTTTTATAATAATAAAAAAGTTAATATAATTTAAAAAAATCAATTATCATAATAAAAATAAGTTATCGTGAATAAAATCATAAAAAGATGTGTATAATAAATATATTTTTATACTCTTCTAAAAATAACTTATTAACTTTGTCTTTAGTAAATATATCCCACTTAATTTGTTAGAAAAGACTTAATTAAGTTCTAAGAATATTATAAATTTATATATTTTTAATTAATTTTTTATTAAAAAAAATATTTTATTGAGTAATCAAAATACATTTTACTTTTACTTAAATATTCTATTGTTTAATTTTTGTTATTAATGGATTGACATAATTATTATTTATCTTTTCATTTTTAATTCACCCATTAACTTTTTTTCAATTGTTTGAAAAAACGATATTATCAAAAATATGGATATTTAATAATTCTAGAAGAAGTGAAAATTGATTTAATTTAAAAATCGGAAAAAAAAAATATACGAATGCACTTGTAAATAACTAGTTAATAATCTACACACTAACTTTCATTTCTTGTGGAAATATGCAGAATCTAAGATAGGAAGACATAATCTTTTTAGAAAAATAAAGATACCCAAAAATATACTTTCACAACCTTATGAAAAAGATGAAATATTTATTTCCATCTTCATAGAAATGAGAAAATATAAGGTGAAATAAACCAAGGTAAGTGAATAAAAGAGAAAAGTACATTGACACATTTTGAGGAAAACAGTGGACATGGAAGAAGACACATTTGTAATTATCATAAGTAGATATAAAAATGAAGAACAAAATTACCTGAATGCTACGCCATTAACTTCCCTAAGCAAGCACAACCTCAAAAGACAAAGCAGTTTCAACAACTACCACAACCAGTGCTCAATTCCTTAACATTGTCACTAAACCATAATTTTGTGTACTTGCTTGCTCACACTTTGCAACAATCAATTGGGAAAATGTCTGAAATTGTGCAGCCACATTCAGATTTTGATGTGCCACCTTCCACAAATTCCAGCCTAATATGCTTCTCATTATTGAAGAATCTCTTTGAATGGAACTGAGATTTGGGCACACCATTACTCATCTATTTCTAGGAACCCTTCCCTAGGGCCTCACCTCCCACACCACAAGATTCTTCTTGTCCATGGCCTAAGAACAAATCTTTTCAATCACTCAATGATTTCCACTTTTTAATTCATCTCAAATCTATAAGCTGCTACACCACACAATCCAATCATGCAATAACACTTCTTAATCAAGAAAAAAAATCATTAAATAAGTATAACAAAAACACTAAAATGGGTCCCAAGAGATTGTTGTGCAATGAAAACTTAGGACATTGGAGGACCCTTTAAGATATTGTAAAGATGAAGGACAAGCCAACATGTATAAATTGAAGGTTACTTTTTCCTTTTTGTTTTTTTCTTTTGGTTAAAAATGATTGGGAGATGTATCAACTATGCACATGAATGATGATTCTTTGGAGTGAAACTCATTGAAAAAATTAAACATTAAATAAGTTGAAATATTATAATGTCATCTCTAATATAAAATATTAAAATAATCAATTTATGATTTTTTATAAAATAATTAATTTTTTCATTTTTATTGAATATAAATTCAAACTTTATAATATTAAAAAACTCAGTACCTTTTTGACCTAACTTTGTGATGAAATCCAACATAGAAAGCAAATGTGGATCGCAGGTTGACTCATTTACTTTGTTGTAAAAATCTATGTCAAAGTTGTCGGCAGGAGACATGGCTGGACAATTGTTTACCTTATATTTGAGAACTGGGGATATGGGTTCACCAACACCAAGGTCTTGTTTGATTATTTACCCATTATGAGGTATAGAATATACAAGAAAGAATCTTCCTATAGAGATATGAAAAAAAAAAAGTATTTTTTAATCATCTTATTTATAACTTGTTTTTTGGATAACTAATTTTTGTAAAATTTACGCTTAATGTCCACAATGTTATTTTCATTCATAAAATTCTAATTTATTTGTAAGTTTTTGAAAATAAATCTCTCTCTCCTTTTATCTTATTTAGATAATATAAATAACTATTTTCTCTCTTTTTTGGCATTGTCCTGTTATCTTATCTAATCATTCATACTCACATAAAAAATAAAGAAGAGACAAAATTTTATCCTGTTTCCATACCATCAATGAGAAAAAAAAGGAAAAAAAGTCAAAAACTAATCTGAAATTTTTTGAAACCCTAAAAAATTTCTTGAATATTATATAAAATGTTTTAATGTAATTTCTTGAATATTAAACCCTAAAAAATGGCTCAATATAAAATTTTATGCGTGCATTTGGTATTAGAGATTCCTAAATGGATTTTTCTCCATCGATGTAAGACATATACGGCCTTATCGTAACAGTAAGCATGGTTTTGTCTTCACTTCTCCAATTTCTGTTTGGGTTGTGGTTTTGGTGATTAAAATTTGTCTGTTCTGCATGTCCATTTTACCTTCTTTTTTTTTTTTTTGCAAGTCTGTAAATTTATTTTACAGTGAAGGAATTATGGAGAATTTCGTATTTAATAACCAATAAAGTAATAAATTATGTAATTATATAATAAAATTGTAATAAGACAAGAGAGTGAGAAAATGGAGAAGGTGTTCTTAAGCATAATTATAGGTATGCAGTAAGAAAATGTGAAAGAAGTGTAGCTGAAACGTGAAGCAATGTGAAGAGTTACACGTCTTGCTGAGTCATGCAGTGTCCTGTTTGGATAGTGATATGTGGCAGTGAAAACTAAAACCATTTCATTTAAGTGCTTTTTGATGACGTACTTATCTTGGACCAGAATAAGTTTCCTTAAAGAAGTAAGAGGGGACCACATACCCACAACATATGCAACCTTTGCTCTTTCATCCCAATCATTACTCCTCACACTGCTTCTCTTCAAACATCTTAATCACACACACCTCATATGTTTGATTTTTCATCTAGGTTTAAACTCACCTTTAAAACTATAGATAGTACTAATGATGGTAAAAATCTTATGGTAAAAGAAAATTGGCAAAGGTAGAAAGAGATTCAAGGTGTATGTAAAATACTAATTTGTAAATTTCAGGGGTAATTTATAATTAAGTTTATAAATTTGCATGAAAACAAGTTCAGAAAATTCAATGGAGCCAATTTCATATCTCACACTATTTATAGATTAAACACTACAAGTTTTAAAGAACACTACAAGTTTATAGAAAATTGCAAAAGAAAATTGACGTGGTACAAAACTCAATATTTTACATATGAACACTACAAGTTTTGTCATCACATTGTTATATTTTTACATATAAACCCTACAAGTTTTGCAAATTATTAGAAGTATATTGATATATATAATGAAGTTTTTACCTTTTGAAATATATAAAAACTGCACTTTTCCGTTTTTTTAATTGAACAAAGTAATATTTTACACACAAATTCTTATAAATAGTCACATACTTTCATAAAAAAACGCTCACCCTTTTATTTGTTGGAAAATCACATAATGATTATTTAAGTTTTTTTCAACAATTCCATCATTCAAAACTAGGACATTATGTGTGCAAATTTTGATATAAATCAATTTACTTCAATTTTTGGTAAATGTTACAATATGGAGAGTATAACTAATAGCAAACTTTTATGTTAGTGGAACAATTTCTTTATTTTTTTCATTATGTGTATGCTAATTAAGGATGACGCATATATAAACTGCTCTTTCTTTTCTTTACTATAAGGAATAATTTTAAAAAATGGTTATTGCTTATAAAATATTTTATAGTTTGTATGAAATATTCAATTTCTTTTCCTTGTTAGTCTTATTAAATATTATAAACATATATGTTTTTTATTAATAAATAATAAAAAAAGTTAAAGTTAGTATTAATGAAAGTAAATTTAGTATATTGATAATATTATTTTAAACATTTAACAAAACAACTTAATTAGTTGTTTTTTCTTTATTTACTATGTGTGATTATTTAAAAATGAATTGAAACAGATATATAAAAAATTGACATAATATTAATTTATTAATCAATTTACAGAATACTAGTAGATAGAGTAATAATTGTGTGCCTGAAAGTGTGCCAGAATGGATTATGAGAAGAATAATAAATACAAAAAAATATGATGAAGAGAAATGACAAAGACATGAACAGAAGGAAGAAAGGGACTGAAAACAGGAGAGGGAAGAAATTTGAAGAAACAGCAAAGAAAAATTTCCATTTTGATGCCTTCTCTTTTACTGTATGTAATGTGAGTCATGTCACTTCCCATCACCTACCACTGATAATTCCATGCCTTCTTATTAGCCCCACCATTTTTCTCTCCTCAGAATTTCATGTGCCTCTTGTGTTCTCCAACTCCCTCCAACTTCACCACAGACTCTGATCAGTGCCTTTGCTGTGACCTCCTCCTTCATTTGGTCCACTGAGGGGAGGGGGTCTCAGAAGTTCCTTTTCGGAAACAGACACCCTTTTGAACATTTGAGACAACCCAGAAAGCAAAATCTCACATTGGTAGGAATTTTGCAATGGATGTGAAGTTTTAGTGCTGCAATGGCTTCACACCCAAAAGGGTTTTGGGAGCATAGAAGATCTAGTACTTAACTTGCTTCAGGGTCTGAAAAGGTGCTGGGGACAAATCTGTGAAAGATTTGAGCTGTGAACAGGTACTCATTGATTGATCCTTTTCAGCTCCAAAGAGTTGTTTGTTGCCTCTTTTTAACATAATGTGTAAGAAAATTGTTGCAATCTTGATGGTAACAACCAAGGAGATGTTTACAAAGATGATTCCTTTTTTTGTTGTTTTCTCACTGGCTCTCTTGCAACTTGCTCAATTATTTTGGGTTTGCTGAATTTTGAAATTTTATTAGGCTTGTGTCCTCTCGAGTACTAAGAGAACAAAGTCCGGTCCTTCTCGCATACTTTGTTTTCAGTGTCCTAAAAAAGCATTTTTCTTTGTTTTTATGCTATTTTGGCTTATCACGATTTCGTATTTTGCAATAAGTTTGAAATCAAAGACTTTTCTCCCCTTCATATATGCTTCATTTACTAGGGATGTGAACACTAAACCAAGATGCAGAGTTTATTTTTCCAAAATTTTTCCGCATTTATCTTTTTCTGGGAAATGAGCTCCTGTTAGTATGTAACCAATTTTTAAATTTTTTTTCTAGTTACTTGTGTGTATGTTGGCAAGATAGTTCAGTTTGTTGCTGACATTTTTTAAGGTGGATGTGCAACAACTTTGTCAAATCTGGTGAATGCATAATTCATATCCATTGCTAGTCTGGTCAAATGTTTTATTTTTTGCTACTTGATTTTCTGTGTGCATCTTAGTGCCCTCAAGTATTTGAACTCTGACGCATGCAGATTTGTTTGGCAGCAGCAAAATGGCATCTGATCTGAATTCGGGGTTGTCCAAGAAAACTTTTGTTTTTGGTTTGAAGGTGTGGGTGCTAATGGGAATAATAGTTGGGTTATTCATCGTAATCATTCTCGTGGTGCTATCAACATGTCTCACTTTAAGAAAGAAGTTCAGAAGAGTCAATGGCAAGCTTCCACTTAGTCATGTGTTAGCTGTTTCAGAAGAGATCAAAGAAATCAGAGTTGATCAGGTTTCAGCAAATAATCATCCTCAGAATGGTACTTTTATGAGTCTGAATGACAGATTTGGTGAAGGGGAGACTGAAAAGGTTTTGAATCAAACACAGAATGGGGACAATAGTAGTCAATCAGGCTCATTTAATCATCTAGAGAAAGATTCTAATGGCTCTCAATCAGGTGAAGAAAGTGGTGCTAAGGGAATTTCTTCTTATAGGTCTTCTTTGCATCCTATAACCACACCATCCCCTTTGTCTGGTCTGCCTGAATTCTCACAGCTTGGCTGGGGTCACTGGTTTACATTAAGGGACCTAGAACTTGCTACAAACAGATTTTCAAAAGAAAATGTTATTGGGGAAGGTGGATATGGAATTGTTTATCGAGGTCAATTAATCAATGGGAGTCCTGTGGCCATCAAGAAGCTCCTCAATAATTTGTAAGTTTTGTCATTAGCTTGTTATGTTGCATTGCAGCCATTGTGTTCGTTGTAATTTTAGATTAGTTTATACAATGTCATATTTCGTGTTTTGTTAGAACACTCCTGATGCAGGTTGTTTATCTCATAACTTTTGATATTCATCATGCAGAGGACAAGCTGAAAAGGAATTCAGGGTGGAGGTTGAGGCTATTGGTCATGTGCGGCATAAGAACTTAGTTCGACTTTTGGGTTACTGCATTGAAGGCACTCATAGGTAATGTCTCCATTATTCTGATTTACAAATCTATTGGTTTGAACAATTAAGGCCAGAAGTTTTTTCTAGGATGAAAATTCATGGTAATTGACATGTATGTCTATAGTACTGTTTGCATTTTCCTATTCATGTTAAGTACTGCTTTATATTATTTGTAGATTTTATTGACCCTCCTAATAATTTCAGGTTGTTGATTTATGAGTATGTTAACAATGGCAATTTAGAGCAGTGGCTTCACGGGGCCATGCGGCAGCATGGCTTTCTTACTTGGGATGCTCGGATAAAAATTCTCCTTGGAACAGCCAAAGCGTATGCTTCCTGAAAACAAATTAATCTACTTTGTCTTCAGCTTCATTTTCTTTTAGGGGTATTTATGTTGATCTCTGATTATCTTGTAGGCTGGCTTATTTGCATGAGGCAATTGAGCCAAAAGTTGTGCATAGAGATATTAAGTCGAGCAATATTCTAATTGATGAGGACTTTAATGCCAAAATATCTGACTTTGGGCTGGCTAAGTTACTTGGTGCTGGAAAAAGTCATATTACAACCAGAGTAATGGGCACTTTCGGGTAAGCTTCTTGTTAATTGGAAGTTGTTTGTTTTCTGTGTAAAAGTTAGTTTCTTTATAAATGTTTAGTTAGGCATGGTGATGTACACAACACAACTAAGCATGATTTATTATTTTGTTATATTTTACACTGAAAATTGAGAAATTATATTATTAACTTCTATGGGATCTTGTCTGAAGGTTTACATTTACATTCCAGGAATGTCAAAATGGGCATGTAACATTTTAAATGATGTAATATATCAAACATGGACATACCATATTTTCAGAAATATCATTCCTGGGGATTTATTCCCAAGAATGTAACATCATTTCCCGAAGCAAGCACAATCTTTGGCTTAATTTTGCTCAGTGATCTCATGCATGTAGTCTAATCATGATTAGAACATATACATTCCATATACACTATAAGGTAGTTCACTTTGCGTAAAAAATTTATGACGGTTCTGTCAAAACACAGCAGATAATCATTTACGCACAAAATTATCATAGTCTATTATATGCTTGCATTTCATTTTCAGATATGTTGCTCCAGAATATGCCAATTCTGGCTTGCTGAACAAAGAGAATAATTAAGTGTTTCATTTTGCCTAAAAATTTATGACAAGCACCTCAAATTTTCAGTTCCACCATCTCACAGCACATATCATTTGCACTCTAAATTTGACTAATTTGATCATTTCTTTTACACATAGTATTATAGAAACTGAAAATGCCTCTAACTTATCCTTCTTTTCTTGTTTTCATTGCATTTTCCCAGATATGTAGCTCCAGAATATGCCAATTCTGGCTTGCTAAATGAGAAGAGTGATGTTTACAGTTTTGGGGTATTGCTCCTGGAAGCAATTACAGGAAGAGACCCTGTGGATTATAGCCGACCAGCAGCCGAGGCATGTACATTCACTCTCTTCACTGTTTTACAGACTAGTTTGTTTTTGTTAGAAAGCAGGATTAAGTTTAATTCAATCCTATAAAATCAGTTTTTACAGTAAGGTTTGCATGCACATGTAGATTACAATTTGATTCTTCATAGTCATTGGACTTTCCTTAACACTATCAGGTCGATCTTGTAGGTAAATTTGGTCGACTGGCTGAAGATGATGGTAGGTTTTCGACGGTCAGAAGAGGTGTTGGATCCCAACATCGAGACTAGGCCATCCACAAGTGCCCTTAAACGAGCCCTCTTGACTGCCTTGAGGTGTGTTGATCCAGATGCTGAAAAAAGACCAAGGATGAGCCAAGTTGTCCGCATGCTTGAATCAGAGGAATATCCTATACCTAGAGAGGTTTGAGTTCTGATTCTCACCTTCAACATCACAATATTTTTCCAATTTCTGTTACATGATATTATATTAGCTTCCTTCAACAACATGTAAAAAGGTTCAACAAAACAAAAGGGAAAGTGTGGATGCAGGGAGCACAAAGAGAATGAAAACAAAAGGAAAAAGCGACATTTATTTTGGGACCCCTTTGGCTCTTTGAACTCATCACATATTAAAGTTTACATCTTTGTTTGCAGTGTGTTGTTTCTCAAACATTGTGAATGGCATTTCAGGATCGAAGACGCAGGAAGAGTCAGGCAGGAAACATGGAGGTGGAGGCTCATTCTGATACAGACAAGAGTGACAATGCAGATTTTAAGTCCAATGGCAGAAGGAACCAATGAGTGTAGTAGAGCCAGGAATCTCAAAGAATTGATGGAATGAAGAACACAAGTTAACTGGGAAATTTTGCACTCTCTTGAGTTTTGTAAGAGCTCTGATGGCTGCTACTTTTTTCATGAAAAACATGGAACAGGAACCAGTTACTTTGGGATGGTTTATATACCTATTTGTTGTTATAGTTAGTTATAGATGTTAGATTGTATATTATTGTGTATGGAACAGCTCCTTTGCACTGGTGTGTACAGTTTCATTAATATTCTTTCCTTTTGTCCTTTCATTTGTTTCATTGTCCTGGAGAAACAGCTGCCCTTGCTTTCTGGAAGATCAGAAAAAGATAAGCTTTTTGTTCATAATTGCAGTGCAAGAATTGCCTTTTCTTCTCTTCCCTTTTCTTTTTCTTTTGGTAAAGGGAGAGAGTTATGGAATTTCTTTCTTGAAAATCATTTACTTCATAGGGTTGGAGATGTAAGTTTTCTCCCTAGAGAAAAATAAAATGAGCTTTTTACAGGATAAGTTTAGCTTATGCATATGTTAAAAAGGTAAACTTTTAGAAAATATTAATTTATGTATAACTTATAAAGTTGTTTATTCTTTTTTTTTTCTGGTAAAAAGTATTTGAAAGGAGACTTATTAAAACACAAAAAAAATCATTCATTTTTCTACTTTTTAAGCTAGTTTAAATATGTAACGTCTCATTTATTCTATTCTGTTGTCTCTTACACTAAATCCTTCAAAGATATGAAATAATTTTAAAATTTATTGCAATTAAATACTACAAGTTATATTGGTGTTTTAGACTTTTAAAATACTAATTGAATCGCAACTTTTGGTACATAAGAAACAAAGAAGATCTAACTTTTGGTACATAATAACAAACATGCTGAGACAACAAAAGACACTAAGAGTGGGATTTGGTTTGTATATGAAACTATGATGAAAGCATAGCCTATGAAGACAAAATTAGAGTAACTGATAACTTTGACATAAAACATTGGAAGTGTTTATGGGGCACATCTACCAAGTGGTAAGATTGTTGCCTTGAAAAAACACAATGACCTTTGATGAGAGTTTCAGAAATGAGGTAAAGGTGTTATCAGAAGTAAAAAGCATCATGTTGTGAAACTCTTTGGACTTTTCTTGCACAAAAGAATCATTATGTTTCTTATCTATGAGTACATGGAGATAAGAAGCTTGTTTTCTGTCTTGTTTGATGATGTAGAAGCTGGAATTGGACTGGAAAAAAAGGGTTAACTTTGTGAAAGACAGTGCACATGTTCTTTCATATCTTCATCATTGCACTCCTTCAATAGTTCATAGAGATATATCAGCTACCAATGTCTCACCTCAATCACCATCTACTCGTACTCATGGCATCCCATTATATCACTAGAAGTAGTTGGTGTTGCCATGATACCATTTGCATGCTTAAATCTCAATCCCATTTCTCCACCAACAATGAAACATGTGTCTCAATGTTTTCTGACTCAGCCAACTCCATTAACCATTCTTTTACGTGAATTTGAATTATTTAGAAATGTCAAATCTACGTGTTGAAGACTTTCTCCAAGTATATTTGCATTACTTGTTTGATAACTACCTAAAGTTTTATAGGGTAAATCAGATTTTATTTTGTAAGTGTTAAATGAGTTCTTAAGCACTAAGGAATTCTAAACATACCACTAGCACTTATCACAGCCTCAAGCAGTGTTTAGCAATTAGTGTAAGAACAAATTAGTACCATTTCTAAATTACATTTTGAATGTAATTTATTGTTGATTAATCTCTATGATGAAACTTGGTTTATCATTTCTAAGGAAATGACATTTTTTCTATTTGAAAAACTCAAAAATGGTAACTTTAACAAAGTTGTTAAGCTAATGGAAGGTGATCGGATGTCATCTGTTCTGATTTTATTTGTTTGGACTAGTAATCTAAGTTTTGAGTCTTCTTCTTCTTGGACCGCTTGACAAGTTTAGTCTACATGTTTTTGGGATTTTCTTCCTACACCTCTATAATGTCTTTTGACCCTCATAATATACAAAATGATCAATTCTTTCTGTTATAACATTTCATAATCAATTCGAAATTATATTCTAAAATATGAAGTATGAGACATTTTTATAATTCAGAATTATCTAGAATATACTTTAGATTATATAATTCAGAATAATAATGTTTTAGATTCGATAATCCAAAACTACATTCGAGATAAGGTAATCTTGAAAGCAATCCTATTCAAAATTATGCAATTCAGGATTTATTCTATATTACTTAATAAAAAACTATATTCTAAATTACATAATCCTACTTTGAATTATTTAATATAGAATAGAGTTCTAAACACACAATTCATAGTCATATTCTACGTTATATAATCTTGATTCAAATTACACATTCAAAACTATGTAGAATACATTTCAGAGTTCATAATCTAAAATAGTATAATTCGAAAATTATGAATTAATTGATCCAAAATCATATTTAGAATTGCATACTCCTATTTCAGATTATGCAATTTGGTGTAATATTATAAATTACATAGTCAAAAATCGTATTTCAAATTATACAATACAAAATTATATTTTAAATTACATATTTTAAATGTTTTTTATTACATAATTTGAAATACATTCAAGATATATAATGGTAATGTCACGTTGGTAAGCTTGTGTGCAGATAAGAGAAAAAAAAGGGTAAAGAGGTGGAGGGAGAAAAACCCAGTCTTTTGAGTCTATGGGCTTTGATATGTTGATATATATGAGTGGGCCTCGTCTAATTTTTAGAAGGCAATTGCTTCCTGCACTCCCACAATTGCTTCCTGCACCCCATCACTTTTATGTAATGCCAAAAGTGTCCTTGGCAGAATATATTAAACGGCAAAGTGGTGAGTGGTGGTGATGATAGATTTTTCAGCGAGTACGGTGGTAGAGTGTGTTGCAACAATCTTCTCCTACAACCTTCTCTTGCAGCTATGAACGTAAGTAAGTTATTTTATTTTGCTTAATTTAGGCATCATGTAGAGGTTTACAGAAAATGAAATCCATAATAGAATATGGGTGAGTAAAATACATTATGGAAAACATTTTTCATAGAAGGTTATTGCGTTATGGAAACTGTTTTCCTTAAGTAGGGGTGTGAGATGAGTGCCTACGAAAACTGTTCTCCGTAAGAGGAGAGAGTAATTGAGGAAAAAGTTTTTCATAAGAGAAATTTGTTGTTACGGAAGACGTTTTCATCCAGTTTATGAAAATATTTTTCATAGGAGAAGTGTATTATAGAAAACGATTTCCATAAGAGACTTTTTGTTCCTCTTATGGAAATAGTTTTCCATAATGCACTTTCTCCTTCTATGGAAAAGGTTTCCATAAACTGAATTTCCTCTTATGGAAAATGTTTTCCGTAACAAACAATTTCTCTTATGGAGAACTTTTTCCGTAATTATTTTCTCTTCTTACGGAAAACAGTTTTCGTAGGCACTCATATCACACCCCCTCACTTACAAAAAATAGTTTTCGTAACACAATAATTTTCTATTATGAAAAATGTTTTTCATAACGTATTTAACCCACCTACATTTTATTATGGATTTCGTTTTCCATAATCATTAAATGAAAAATCGAATCTTACACCTCTACACCAAGCTTAAACCAAACAAAATAAAATAATTTACCAACATTCAATGCTGCAAGACAAGGTTGCAGGAGAAGATTGTTGTAGCACCCTTTACCAAGCCAGAAAATCTACTTGTTACTAGAAAATCTACTTGTCACTACCACTCAGTGAACCACTTTGCCTTTTAGTATATTCTGCCAAGGATAATTTTGATATTATATAAAAGTGATGGGTGCAGGAACAATTGTGGAAGTGGAGGAAGCAATTGCCTTTTTAGAATCTAGTTTTGGAAAAGAGTAACTTCTATATTATACATTTCGAAAATATAATATAATGTTAAAATATGATTATGGTTTTGATAATTTAAAAGGAAAAACAGCTAAAAAAATTATAAGCATGCAAAAGTTTAGTTTAAGAATTTTGAAAATATTAGTTTAAATTTTTCTGTTCATGTGAAAACAATCACATAGTACAACGCAATTTTAGAAAATGATGTAATTAGCAAAATTGTACTAGTTAAGAAAAAAATACATGTCATGTTAATGTTGAATTCTTAATAATATTAAAACTTTTTAATACAATTTTTTATTTTTTTATAAAAATAACCTTTAATAAAAATATAGACAAAAGGGCTTTTGAAACACAAATGCTATATCAAAAATCGAATATAAAAAACAAAAATAAATATAAATTTTTATATTGAAACTTATATTCACCTAGTGTGTTACCATCCCTATCTATGTGTAATCAATTATGGAGAGATTTGAGCTCAATTATGTAGTTTGAACGCGAGGTTGATGCCCTACATATGTAGGACCATGTACTAAAAGTTAAGGATTTGTTTGGTGAGTGGGGTGAACATGATCCAGTAAACCATTATTATAGACGACCCAGAAGAAAGTATTAGTACATAATTATAATGTCAAGTCAAGTACTATCACTTACGTTTGGATGGGGGAGTTTCACAAAGAAAGAAAAGGAAGAACTTAATTATTTTAGTTTTACTTAATGTTTAAATATTTCAACTAATAATCATCTCTTATTTTCCAAAATAATAATAATAATAATTATAAGTTTCTTGTAAATATTTTCACTTAAACAATAGTGAATAAATACAACATAGATATATTTTTTTGTTTATTCTTGTTATTAGACAAACGTGTAAGTTACTAAAATCATCATATTCAGAGAGTTTAATTACTTTATCTAGACAATAATTTTAAATTTTCTAAAAGGTTGATGATAAAAAAATTATAAAATTTTGAAATGGTGTTACCTAAACTGGCTAAACACAACCCTAAAGAGAAGGACATGCTCAGTTTAATAAGGAAGGGCTTGAATAGATTGGGCACGAATGAAGGACATGGGGAAAATCCTATTTACCAATTTTCTTAGGACAATTTTTTACCAAGTGACAAATACAAAAAGACATATAGTAATGCAATGGCAATGAAATCAAGCAAACTTTACCAATAATATTGGGAGTTAGAATCTTGTAGTCTTGAAGTTATGTTTTTAAAGATGTTAAATCAATATTAATGAAAAATAAATAAAACACCATGATACACAAGATTATACATGATTGTCTACTCCACAAACCAAAACCATTTATTTGTCTATACATTTTGTCTAGACTATAGCCAGAATATATAAATACATATCGTATAGATGATACCATGAAGAACTAGTGGATCAATTTTCTAAAAGGAAAAAGTTATTTCTATCAAATTATAAAAAAAAAAAATTTCCTGGATCAACCCTAAGTTAATTAATCATATTCTTAATGGATAATGGCTATAACCAAGACTAAAACTTATTTGAAAGTAAGATTTGAATTAACTTTTAAGTAAGATTTGAATTTGTACATTCACATGTACAAATGACTTCTTACTTGAATCTAAATCCTAAATTTTAAATTCAAAGGTGTCCTTCATGAGATTGAGTTTTCAATCTCTTCACACTCATGTTTTGTTGCCACTAACTGGTTAGATTTACTCTAAACAAACCTCTCCAAAAACATTCCCACGTCCAAGTGAATGTTTGGATGTGCATCTAAGTAACCAAAATTTGTGGAAAACCCAGTCAATTTGAATGTATGACTTGACTTAGTCACTGTATTACCGTGCAGAATATGGCATAGTAGGGAACACATAATTTCACAAGGACACACCTATATAGTGACGAAAATAACATGCATGTTAGAGGTACACAAATTATTTATACACCCATTTAATATGGATCAATGTCTCACTGACTTTGAGTTTGATGTGCCTTTTTATAAGTATTTAGGGCAATTAAAAAAAGAAGAAGGGGCAATCTAATGAAGCAGAATAAAAATTGTAGCCTTAATATTTTCGACATATGCACTAAAGAGAGGTATTTCATGTTTGTAAGTGAAGTTGAGAGGAGTAGGGTTTGGAGGTCTTGAGGTCGACGAAAGTGATGTAAGGAACCTTATACTTGAACAAACAGATAATAGAATCTACGAAATATGTTCAAAGAAATTAAATTAGACGAAGAAGAAAAAAAAAACCTATTGTGCAAAGCAATTTCTTTATTAGGTTAAAAGTAATATCGTTTCTTTATATAAGTTTAGTTTGACTACTATCTTTTTTATCTTTCAGTATTTTTTAACTCGATTTTCTCTCAACAATATAATTAGTCTTTCTAGTATTTTCCAGTTCGATTTTTTCAACAATATAATTAGTCTTTATAGTATTTATCAGGTCGATTATTTAATCTTTGAAATTAGGTTTTGTAATAGAGAAAGAAAGAAGAAATGTAGGGCAAGATGAGGTCCACATTAGGAAAGAGGCAATGTCTTGCATAGGAAGCACATGAGTTGCCAACCATTGGTTTTGGGGACCGCAGATAGAGTACCATATTACACACACACAAGACACTGTTCTGCTTCCATTCTTAATGGTTTTGGCTTGGCTACAATGTTATGTGTTTGTACAAACCCCACCCTCCATGCAATCAGTTTTTGACACAACGACACTTAGGTTGTCTTTGAGTTTCGGTGGGTGGGGACTACCAACCCTAACTCTAAAGCTTCCTCCTCATCTACCACTTCTAAACTTGACAATAACCTCCATTTAATGCATCAATGCCACTAAACCCTCCAATTCTAATCAAAGGGGAAGAGACCAACACCACAACCATCTTCTGCTGCATTTATATATATATATATATATATATATATATATAAAACTATATTTGTGTTTATTATAATAAAGTTTGAAAAGTAAATTTTAAGTATAATCCAATCTTATAAAATGGTTTGTAAAATATAATTTACGCACATTATGAATTAGTTTTATCATCTCTAATAATAAAACTTACATCTAAATTGGAAGTAATATTTAATATAAAATATAAATAAATTAGATAGATTGATACACACGGTTGATCTTAAATTTTATGGAAGTTTTCTAGTATAAAAAAAAAAAAAAAAGATGTGAGAATCGAATTAGTTTAGCTTACATTTACATTATTCAATTTTGTATGAATGTTTCAAAATTTATTGTTCTTCTCATATATAAAATTTACATTAATTTAAAATAATTAATAACTTATTTATGTATATCAAAATTAATGTAATTTATACTTTAAAAATGTATGAAAACAATTTATTTTTATCTTCTTATTATTGTTTTTGTTTGTTGTTATAAGGTTTGACATAAATAATCTAGATATTGCATAACTATAATTCAGCACAAAAATTACATTTTATATAAAACTATTGGTGCTGAAAGAGTAAGTATAATCACTTAATTTTTTATGTTCCCTTGAACATAACTGAAGGTATGAAAGATTTTTTCATTCGCTTTATCCTTCTTTCTTTTAGAATCTTGCCATGTAAGTATGCACACTCATTATCTTTTTGTAGTCTTCCATGTTTCAATGCAAAGTGATGCCTTTACCTCCTTCAAAAAAACCCATGCTTTTCGAATACTCAAAATTAAAATAAACAAAAAGCGGGACAATATTTCCTTTCTTATTTTATAATCACTTAATGTTAATTATAATTGAATAACATTTTATAAGTCCTTAGAATAACGAAATAATATTACACAATCCCGAATATTTATAATGAAAAACACTATAGTTAATAATCAATGTAAATTCCTTCTATTTAAACTTAAACATTACTATTTGATTATAATTTGACTTTTGTTATTGAATATATCGTGTAACATTTTTTTCTTAACAACAAAATATTTTCATTTAGAATAGTAGAACTCAAGAAAGTCACAACAAGACTTTAGTCAGATATTATAATTAGAAGAAGATCACAGGAAGATATTATTGTTATTTGAACTAACCAGTCTCTTACCAGAACACTAATTATTGAATTGGATATTATTTAAAAAAATTATAATTTTAATCTAATATGAAATATTAATTTTCAGGTTGAGCTCTTACTTGTTATCAATACTATAATGTAAACAAATATGACCACCTAACTTGAAATTAGAAATATAACTAAGAAACTTTTGAATTTAATTGTTTAATTGTATTACACTTAATGCTTTTTAATCTTTATTTTTTAAATTTAATAGGATTTTGATATTGAGAATTAAATGTATGTTTTCACTACATGTCCTAGTTATCAATTCACCATTAAAAACATAATAAATCACAACTATAAATTTTACATAATTTGGATATTAACAATTATTTTTACTGATATCAACTTTTTTCATTTTCTTATAAAAATGTTTTCAGCTAGAGCTAGTGTTGTTGTACAAAATATTTTAGATTCGTCTAGGAATTTTGGGCTATAAAAAAAGTTAACCAATTTTTAGATTTTTTTTTTCTCTTTACTTTCTTTTATAGGATTTGGTGATTGTGGATTTAGGGTTTGTTTATCTTTTTTCTTCTTAATCTTTGCAACTCATGTCTTTTTTATATGGGTTGATTGATTAATTTCCTGAATTTGATAAATGCATATTGAGTGAGATTAAGAGGTAGTAATTTTTTGTTAAACTTTTCTTATTCCATGATCTTTTATTCCTTAATAAAATATTTGATATAGAACATCACCTTTAACAAAAGGAATCAGTCATAATTGAACACTAAAAGGTCATCAAATACATTATTTTAAAATGACTATACCTTATCCAAAACCTTCACTTTTGCACAAAGAGTTTGATTAATGCATTAGAAACGAACAAGATTCAAAGTCAAAATCTTAATAACTACCAAATCTATGCCCTATCTATCTTTCTTTGTTTTCTTTTTTTAATCCTTCCACTGATGTTTATATTAATCTCTCAATTGGAGAGCATACTCCAAATTGACAATTTCATATTCCATCCTCAAATTGTAACTCACTATAAAAATCAATTAATCCTTTTCAAAATAATAATCATTTATAACATTATAACATACTGATTAAAAATATTTAATATTATATATACATTAACTTTAATTATTTTTGTATCTCATTTTCAATATAAATCACATTGTATTAATTATATAGTTAAAACTATAATTTACAAAATTAAAAAGAGTACATTTTTAGAAAAATGAAAAAAACTAAAGTGAAAAAAAGTATCATGGTACAGATGGTGTGTAATCGCATCTGCTTTTAAACCCTTTTTCTCACTTACCTTTAAACTCCACTGCTCTTGCACATGCATGAACCAAAATCACAAATGAAATTGTGGAGTGGTTCCTGATTTTGTGCAAACCCAAAAAGTTGAAGAAACGTGTCTGGAATCATCCCAGGTGCAATCAAGACTTGATTGGAGGTAAACTATAATGATAGGATATTTTGTCTTTCAGAATATATTAGTAAAATTATTTAAGGCGGCTAAAATTAACTGAAATGGATAGAAAAGAAACTTACATACAAAACTCTAAGTACGGTTACGTTGATGGTGTTGTTTAATTATGGATATGTTTAATTAAAAATTTCTTTTTAAAAAAATGCTTTTTTCATAAAATAATCAGTTATAAGTAAGAAAAAGAAAAAGAAAAAGAAAATGAGATAGAAGACATAATTTTTTTCTTGCAAAATAGGCAAGGTGTGATTATGATTTTTATTTAATAAAATTTATTCTTAAAATTTGGTAGGGTCTTATAATATTCTTCTCAATCACCTCATTTCACTAAATGCACTTTTAAAAAGTTATTTTCTATTATTGTAAGGTTTGATTATCTTTGATATAAAGAGATTTGACAATTATGTATTTGTTTAATTTATCAAAAGTTAAAAGTAAAATACCAACTACTTGAAATTATTTTATATCAACTGTATTTTTATACATAAAGAAATAGGATAATATTTCAATGAAATTTATTATTCATATATTATATATAAAGAAAAGTATTTATTGTTTGGATTATAGTTTATCGTTTGACTAAGTTTATACAAATTTTTGTCAATAGTTATAAGAATTTCAATGCAAAAGCTATCATATATTTATATAAGTGAGATTGTCACGTTTCATAAGATACTATCTAACATTGTATAATCGTATCTTATAAAGATTGTGTGTTGATGTCAAGATTTTGAGAAATGTTACGAGAAGTTTTAGAGACTAGTATGAGACTAAATTTAGTTTATCATCCAGTTATTTGAGGATTTTTTTTTTTTTAAAAAGACCTTTGTATTGGATCGTTTGAATAGTTGGGATGAGATTTTCTTTTGATGAAGTTCATTTAAAACAATGGCTACTAAAGAAGTTTTAGAATGCACCTTATGAAACTTTATATGACAAAAAGTATAGTACACCTTTTGATAGTATCAGAATGAAGAGATCCTATTTGTTGGACAAAAATTGTTACATGAGATTACTGAGAAAGTCAAGTTAATACATGAGAGGATAGATACCTTTTTGAATAGACAAAAGTCTTATGCAAATAAGAAATGAAGATCTTTAAATTTTTTTGTGAAAAAATATATATTCTTAGAGTTTCACCCTACACTAGTGTAAGAAAAGTTATCAAGTCAAAGAAGTTGACTTTTAAGTTCTTTGGACCCATCACATTCTTAGGAGAATAGGTTTAGTGGCTTATGAAACTTTCATACCTGGCCAACTTGTATAATGTCTTTCATATATCATAGTTGAGAAAGTATTACCTAACCTAGAGTTGGGATTTTAGGCAAAAATGTGTAGACCTCTTTCATATAACATGGTATGAATTTTTAAATCATGGTCCGAGAACTAAATAGATTTTACCCGTGGAGTCTGCAATCACCCATATCTTATGTAAAAAATAATAACCCCGGTGCAACCACTTGTATTAGGTTTTCAATTGTGTTAGGGTTATATTTAACTTTTCCTTGATAATAAAGAGTTTCAAAAGAATTTTTAAGTATTCCTTCTTTTAATTTGAAAATACTCCCTTTTTATTTTCAAAATGTATTTTTAGCAACATCATAACAATTTTAAAAAAGCAAATTGAAAATTGGAAAAAAATGACAATTTTCTAAAAGACTAAAACCATATTTTAATTTTATTAATGAGACAAAACCATGCTTTTGCCCCCAAAACAAAATCTTACTGCTAAAGATTAGAATCCACCTCCTTCATGTGAATTTGGTTCAACCTTATTACCCAAAAAGGAATTCTAACCTAATATGCCATCACCTTTTTGTTTTGTCAAAAAGCTGGGTTAATTTTACTTTGATGCTTTTCCCGAATCACGATTGTGTAGTGAGAGGGAGAAGACGTGATTGACACTGAGTTTGGGAAAAGAAGTCAAAAAGTGAGCAGTAAAAATGGAGGAAATTGGTTAGAAGCATTAGACGTTAAAGAGTGGTGGGTGTCCAACGACAAAACGAACAACGGACAAAGAAACACTCACAATCAAAAGTCCCAGATTCGTGTGCCATCATCTTAGACAACTTCTATCTTCCTCTTCATTTGCTTCCATCTCCAACAAAGTTCACGGATAATTATGAATAATAATAAACAATAATAATAATATACATATTATGCATGAGTACAATGTATTAGATATATATGTATCCCATGTATTGATATGTTTATTTTGAAAATAACAAAATACGTGACAGACGTATCACAACATAGTACATATATAATTCTGATGTTATGATAAAATCACATCTTTACATTGTTAAAAAAACTTCAATAATTATCATCAACAAAAATATTAGTTTGTGTATTAATACTTTATCGATATTATTGATAAAGTATTATAGAGTAATAGATATATCAGACCCAAAAATATCAATTTTAATAAATCATATTAATAAATGAATTTATTCTGATTTCGAATTCGATGATTAATCAATGTTAATTGAATAGATTTAAAATAGAAATAGTTGGTGAAATTTTTTTTTTTAATTTTATGTTAAAAGAATGATTTATATATACTTACTAATCTCACATTATTTAGAATAAAATCAGATAAAACTATTTATATACACTTTTTCTCCTTAGTCTTTTAAGACATCTTTTAAGTATAAAACTATAATAAAATTTCAAACTCTAAACTTTAAATGTCATGATTAACTAAATCATACCATCTAACAAATTTGAGATTGAAAGAGAAAAAAATAGAAAATACTTTTGATGTATCAATTATTAAATAAATCAAATCATAATTATGAAAATTGACACTTAAACTCTTACCTTTTAAAATAGAAAAAAAAGAGATAAAATATTATTATCTGTTATAACTTTTTACCTAATACTAAATATTTAATATAACAATTAATATCATAATAAAGTTCACCACTTATGGAGAAGATTATTGTGGGTAATAAAAAGATCCCATAATACTAAATAGTTAAAGAGAAAAATCAATTATTTCTTATTAAGTGACGAGATTTAATATCGAATAATAATATATGAAGAATTGAACATAATCCTCATGCACGTTAACAAAGTTTTCATATTTTTAACTGGTAAAAAGTTTTTATCATTTTGATTTAAAGGCGAAGATATATATACACGTTGTCATCATACACAATCTCTGATATTAGATATATATTAAGTATCTTGAAATTCAATTTTAGTTGAATATGTATATAGTACAAATTTTCTCAGCGTTTCATATTTTATGGACAATTTAGGAGATTTTCTATACGAATATGTTTCACTTTCTTGATATTTTCTGTAAGAAAGAAAAAAAGTGCTAAAGAATACACATGCTACAAGAAAAATTTCTCTCTTTGTGGAATTTCAAGAAAAATAAGTAAAGAATACCCCAGGATTTCCATCATGCTACAAGTAATAGTTTGTTAGGACAACCTATGTATACTAGAGAAGTCTCCTTGAAGATTTAGACAGTTGAAGTTAATTATAAATTTTTAACCACCAAGATTCTTTGTTTCCCTTTTATCGCAACATGTAAATTTGTAAGACAAAATAGAATAGAACAAAATCAGATCTATATAAGAAGAGAATGATATCATATTTAACCAAAAATCTTAAGATATTAAGTTTGTGAGTCTTATTTTGTTATATGATTATTCAAATTTTTCATTTTTCACTAATGTAAACTCATACTTAGAATCTAACAATATCTCTATAAAGTGAAAGTCTCTCTTTTAAATTGGTACATATTCGTCTGAAACCTGCATTATGAAGACCATTTTGATATAGAGATCAAACTGTACTCGTCTGAGTCGGTCATCACTACAATCATCAGCTCTGATACCACTTACTGAAAAATCGAAAAAAAAACACTAAAGAGATCTCACAACAATGAGATTCGAATAAGACCCAGACAAAAAAATAAAATCATTTTTAATCCAAAACCTCAAAACATTTGAGTTTTCTTTCTTATATATTAACTTAACTTTCTCATTTTCATTAAACTAAACTCACACTTAAATAAATAACCATTTCGATTAATACTTATATCACTTTGCATTAGAGTAAACCTACATTAGATATCGAGAACCAACTACAATCTCAACTAAAAATATAGGCCTTTTAAGATTCAACTATGAATTTATCTTAGAAACTCATTAAAATTGGCTTTTCAAACTTAAAGATAATGAGTGAGAAAATGTTAATTCCAACGTGACAAGACCCTTTGAGGAATCAAAATTGACCTACACTTTCGAGGAGTGGACACCAACACCTAGATTCATGGAAACTATTCTACATCAATTTATATGTATAGTTTTTGGATGATAGAATATTGGAGGAACAAATGCTTTTGCAGGGACACTGTTTGTTGTAATGACAATTTTCGACTTTCACGTGACTGAATTTGGGTTCATTGTCAAATAGTAGCAGACACATTGAGGAATAGCAGAGTGAGACCTTACATTTCATTTGTCAGAGAACAAAGGGAGAATATATAAATGAACCAAGAATTTTTTATTATTCTGAAAAAAGTATCAAAGAAAAAGATTGTTTTTAGGAGTTAATGATTTGTGATAACTAGTAAGCTTTGCATATACTATAAGGATAATTTTTTAACTATAAATAAAATTTAGCGTTATATACTTTATCATTTAATTATATACTTTATAATTTAATTATTATTTTATCATCTAAGTTAATTTTCACGTATTTTATTATTAATTTTTTAAATTGACTTCTAAAATGCATAAAAATTGAATACTTACCAGTAAAACGTATTAAACAAACTAGACTGGTAAAATTCATAAAATAATGGCGGTTAAATAATAAGATGTATAATTAAATCTAAAAATATATAAAATGTAAAAAATATATTTTAGTATATAATGATAAAACTATGTATCTCAAAATGAGAAATAAGAGTAATTGTGTCTTTATAATTAGTAAATAATATATTTTATCAGAAACAAACGAATTAGAATAGATAATAATTTTAAAATTAAGGAAAATTTTCAAAAATAAATTATTTAATGTGTAAAACACATTTTTTGTGTATATTAATTGGACATGATGTTTCAAAATTAAATTATAAAATAAGTTTACAATTCAATTTATGGAGAAAATATCCAATTTGATATATATATATATAAGTTTTTGAATAATATTTTCTTGTAAACGGGTCTTCAAATCTTTTTCTTCATGTATTTAAGCTATTAGCTATTTTGTTAGTAGAACTTTTAACAAAAATTCCTATATCATACACTTAACTGTCAAACATTTTCAAATAAATGATTAATGTGTTGATGACTTATTGAGATGATCTTAAACATTAAAATTGAATATGCATTCTTTTTATAAAGGTTTGTCTTAAGCTTGTATTTATTGTTGCATAATCTTTTGAGGAGTGACTTTAAAAATCATGAGAGAGAAAACATTTTGATGACTTAACAAAACTTGAACTTTTTCATATGTTGGTCTGATAGTCTTTTTCAATCAAAACACTTAAAACAAGATAATAGGTCGTTAAAATTATAAGTTATTTGTTATGATTAAACTTTTTAGTCATCTAGATTTTTTTTATTTGTAAAATCTTTGATTAGACGGTTAAGATAAGACTATTTAGATCATATCATCTAATAATTAGATGGTATAAGTTTAACAATTTTCTCAATTTTTACTATAACAAATAAAATTAGTTTATTGTTATAAGGAAACATGTATGTCGTGATTTGTCTAGCCATTTTGTTGTTTGATTTTGTCTAAAAAAAATTATATTAGAGTTTAATTATGAGCAATTAGAAGATCTCACCATCCAAGCATTATGTTTCAATTTTCTAAAAAGGAGATTTTCTGTAAGCTTCTATTCGATGCTAGTCAAGTAAGTTCAGAACCATTGAACTACTATACTAAATAAACTTTTCAAGTATATATGAGAAGAGCAACATGTGATTAGAACTTTTATATATGTATATATGTATTAGAACAATAAGATGTGGATATTTTATGATGCATAAAAAAATGATTTGATTAATGAGACATTCTTTTTATAAACAAGCAATACTCTCCTTAAGTTTTATACAAACAAAATATGTCTAAATTATTTTACAAACCACATAAGTTGTCAACTATATAGAAAACTATGTACTTCTCCTTTTTATCTAATAAAAAAGAAAAATGGTAGCTCAAGAACTATTTATGGTGGTTCATGATTTATATATGGAGGTTGTTGGATTAGTACAATTGGAGAGTGTTGGAAGAGGTGGTTGATGTTGAAATAATATTTCCTAAAAAGTTCACTTCTGGCTGTCATCCAGGACTTACTCTTAAATACTCATATAATATTGTTTTTATCTTAAAATGCACAAATTTTCTTAGGTTTTATCATAAACTCCACAACCATCTCTTTTGTCATTATTATTTATCACCAATATAGTTATGATCACCGTTGCCACTATTATTAATGCAACACTTTAATTAACACTTTAATCATGTTATTATTTTCAATTTACCATTGTCAGTTAAGCATGAGTCTGTACTAAATCTTTATTCACGAATTTAATAAATATAGTTGCAGGGAAGAGTATTTCAATATCCAACTTGTCTTACATCAATCACATATACAATAATTTAATTAAAACATCTTAAATATATTTATAATATTATTTGTTAATTTAACTATTAAACATATTATTAATGATTAAAAACATAATCGATTACATTTCTATTTCCTCTCAAATTAGTGTTGTGTAGAGAGGAAAGTTTAACATTAAATTTTTTTCGTTTTTCGTGTTGTATGCTTTGAATTTCAAAGCGTTCAAGACAAACAGATAAAAACAGAAGAAATAGCATCGATATTAGAGGTTGGTTCTAGAATATTAGGGGGTTGCTAATGACAAATCTTTGAATATGCTTAAGCATATTATACAGGAACAAACTTCTTTCAAAATTTTAATTTTAATTTTAATTTTAATTTTAATTTTAATTTGTGTGTTGCTAATGATAGTCATAATTACGTTTTGTAGTGTTTGGGCAGGTCTGACGTGCATATAAATATATTTATATCACTGTTTCTCTGCAAGGTTAATCTTTTAATGAGTCGGCATGTCTCATACACTGCTAAAACTATATATTTTTTAAAATATTTAATAAACTGACAATGCAAAAAACACTCATATATTAAAATTAAAATGATTCATTTAGTAATTAATTTATAAAATCTTATGTATAATTTTTTAGTGAAAAAATTGTGTAGATCACTATTATGATTTTTTATTAATTGTATTTCAAATATTTTTATAAAACAAAATAGAACTCAAATAGGATGGGGTGAATTGGTTGAATTAAAGAACTCTTCTAATTAATTTTTTCCCCATAAAGATAAACAATAACAAAAGTTACAATAAAACAAAAAAAAAAAAAAAACTAAAACTATATACTCAAGACAAAAAAGAAAATGTCCAAAAAGTTTTATACTTATTTGATTCAACAAGAATATATTTAATTCAATCTTGAGAACTTTAATTAGATCTTCTACTTAATTCTTGAATTATTGAATTATAAATACTTCTATATAATTAAAACAAGAAAATTTACAACCCTTCTTAAAAAATTCTTCAAGAAGAAACATAAGGTATTAAAAACATAAATACCTACAATCATACCACATTGATCTAACCACATAGAAATATACAAAGAAAGGAAAGGTATAATTAGAACTAACAAATATTCCTCAAAACAATTCCATCATAACGCTTATAACACATTCAATGATGATCTTAAAGAATATATATATATATATATATATATATATATATATATATTTTAAATGTGAAAGATGATTCTTCAAGAACTATGGTTTTGTAGAGATGCTTTATATAGTTTTGTGAAAACATTACATTTTTTTTTTAATTTTTAGTTCACCATCAATACTTTTATTTAAATTTTAGTTTAATTATATGTAATTTTTATCATTTTGAAGATAATATAATGACATTCGAAAAAAAATATATCATACTTATTATTTGTTCAGAGAATTCAAGATGAGAGCAACTGCATGAACTTCTTACTGAATGTAATATAAGAACAATTTAATATATTTTTAAGAACTAAGTTATAAATATTTGAAAATAAAAAAATTAAAATTGTATAAAAAGAAATTTAGGGTCGAAATTTACAAATAATTAAGAATTTAAATTGCAGAAAAAGAAATTTAATGATCCATATTATGAATTTTATAAAATATAAAAACTAAAATGATAATTAAACTAAAAGAATTTAAATAAATAAATAATAATAATAATATTATTATTATTATTATTATTAATAACTTTCACTTATATCACACACCTAACATGAAATCATGAAAATCTCTTGTGTGAGAGAGTTAATATATGAATTTGTTCTGATCAATTATATTTCAAATTGCATTCATTCATATGAATTTTTTTTTTACTCTCACGAGATGGTACTCTTTGTCTATATGATTCCAATTTATCGTTTAGTCACGATAATTTTAATAACGATGCACATCTTAATAATTTTGACACGGCAGGAAAGAAAATACTATGTCTTATTTCAAACCATAACATCTTAACTTCATATAATACATAATTCACCATCCAACTAATTTATCATACATCATGTATATTTATATTTCATATATATACAAATATTCATCATATAATATCATTCATACAAATTAAATGTAATAATTATTGTGTTCCCGAGCCTGGTTCAAGGTTGTTGCGCCAACACCACTCAAACCCGATAGCACGGTTCTGAATTACTTTTGACGCATCTTAACTCGTGTTCGATGCGCGAGAACTACAGAAGAACCACTCTAGTTTACGCATAACAATCTGATGCCTCTGCATAAAATTTTGCCAACCTAGCATTTCTCAAATTTCAACTTTTACTTCAATTAAATTATATAACTCATATTATAACCTAATCACTTCTGAAATATCAACGCCCAACACATTATTTAACAATTTCTACAATTCATACTACTTTATACTTCTCAAATTAGTATTCAATTCACTAATTTTATTTCAATTCAACTTATATATACTATCACTATCAACATTCACTCTATTTTCCATATTACACAATTACTAGTTTTCAATTCAATTTCTAATATACTTATCATACAAAACTTAAAGTACATGACGAAACCAATTCAAACTAAGTAAAATACCCAATTCTAAACCTACAAGAAAACTAAAACATAAGAAATCAGTCACTTCACCGTACATTTCTCCTACCTTAAGGTTCTAATGGAATTAAGACTAACATTTTACAAATCATAGATTATAACTTCCCTTACCTATTCAAAAGTAGCAACACCTAGAAACACACTCCAATCTCACAATATTGACAAAATATCCTAACATGTATAAAGAGACCTATTATGAAACATGAAACATCTCATGTGACAATTAGAGAAAAATGGAAGAATCTGAGAACTGACCCAAGAGAAAAATAAATAAAAATTTAATTTCCTCTATTCCAAGTTCTAATCAATCCACTTTATTATACTCACCGCAACAATGATCTCTGGTCTTCATTTTAATGAATGATAAGATTAGGAATCTAGAGAGAAGGAAAAAAAAAGAAAAAAATATTTTCTAAAAAAATGGACTAACTTAAAAATGAAACTGTAATTAATGGACTATTTCATATTATATTATTTAAACATTTTCCACTTTTAATATTAAAATACTGAGGTGTCACTAGTTAAATTACTTGTACTTTTTTAAAATTGTTTTAATTAAAAGAAAACATATAATTAATGTCCTTTCTCTCTATTAAAGTTTGTGTTTTTTTCAACCTTATTTTATTTAATAATAAGATAAATTAAAAAAGAAGAATCCTTAAACAATTTTATACCATTCACCATTGAATAGAGTAAGTTAAAAAAATTGAAAATTTTCAAGTTAAAATTTGGTGGAAAATACTCTAGATTTATAGGTAATAATGTTGTTTTCACGAATAGAAAACATTTTTTAAGGATTTACTTTATGTGAATAAGTTGGAATAAAAATTTTCATGATAAAGGTTACAGCACCCTAATGAATAAATTTTCTGCAAATTTATTTTTGGAAAATATCACAACTTTTTTCAAAGATGTTTTCCACCAATTTGTCTTTAAAAAAATTCCATACCTACTTGCATTAGAAAAAATCCATAAGAGACCGGGTTGAATTAAACTATTTAAATTTTTTGTAAACTAAAAAGCTTTAATGAAACCTTTCATAAGAACAAATAAACTGCAGAAAATAATTCATAAGTATTAGAAGGAATAGTTGATTAGATTTAACATTCAGTCATTTTTATTTTCTGTTTTATCTGACAAGCAAAAAAAATTAATTGATCAATTATTCACTTTAATAAATGACAAGTTTTTAGATCAATAAAATCTCAGAAAAATATCGATTACACTTTAAATACAATTGAAGAAAATTTCGAACCAAACACAATTTCAACAAAACATCAAAACATCAAAGAGATTAGGATAAAAAGAGTTGTACACATAAATTTTAAATTTTATACTGATTTATTCTTTTATAAGAGTTACATTTTATTTGTTTTTTTCTAATTAAGCAAAGATTCTACTAAACACAACAAATAATACAATAACTACAAAAATTATGTTAAGAACTACTCTTACACCGTGCAAGAATAAAAACCAAACTATGTAGCATCCTATTAGACCATTATAACTATAATTATAACAAAAGAACCTTAATGAAATACCCACAAACCAGAATTTGAATGAAAGCAATTACAAAACTTTGTTTAAAGAAAAGATATGATGTGGGGACAATTTCATAACAACATCAAAATAGTAAAAACGTACCTGTGTGACACAATTTTAGTGAAAAAAATATAATAAAAGTCGTGTCATTTAGATATGATTTAAATGTAAATATTAACCTCTCTTCATCACACCAAAAAATTGTATCTGAATAGTTCTTTATCCTAGATCAATAAAAAAAGAAATTCATGAAAAAACAATAAATTTTAATGTAGTACACTTAAATATTGCTTTAATTGCATTATGAAGTTTTAATCCAAATCAATAAAAAAAGAACTTTATCTAAAAACAACAAATTTCAATATTAATATAATTTCTTCTCATTATTAAAATGAAAAGAAGATTATACTTAAAAGATGCTCTAACTCAAACTAAAGAAAAAAAAAATTATGAAAAAACAACATATCCCAATCTAGTACATAATGGTGCTTTAATTGTATTAATAATATTTTAACCTAAACAAATAAAGAATTTTATGAAAAATAATAAATTTCTATGCATCACAAGTTATTATGTTTTAATTATGATGGTGTGACACGATTTTAATTAAAATTAAAAAAAATTTGAAATAATTTCTTTATCATCTTTTAGACAAAATCATATCACACAAGTTCAACTATTCCAATTTTATAAATAAAAAATATCTATTTTGTAAATATGTAAAAAGTATATATTATTTTAGTGTTTTAACCATTTTAGAATAGTGTTGAATAAGAGGGAGTAATACTGTGAGCTTCAGCGATGAATCTTGTGAATTTCATGATGAAATTGCTAGTATAAGCATGGGAGTTCTACAAAATCTAATTCGTGAGAATTCAATTTCCCATAAATGGTTCTTTTAGTACAAAACTCTATGTAATCCTGTGAATTTATATCCGTGAGAAATTATATTATTACTCAGCGCTAATTTATCTTTTCTCAACATACTACTCAATGCTGCATTAATATTTAAATTTCTCACAGTTATATCCATGGAAATTTTAAAACTATTCATAAGTAGAAATAAACTTTATACACATGCAAGAAAATTTATGTAAATATAGGTAATTAGTTTTTTTTGACAGAAGATCCAACTTATAACGAAATAATATAACGTTTTTATATTGCATGATTATTTTTTTTTATAAAAGAATACATATGTCAATACAATATAGAGGTGACAATACTTTTTTTTTTAAAGATCAAAATGAAAAAATTTATTGACAATTATAAATAAAATTCATAAATTTATGAGAAATAGAAAACTATGTAAGTAAAAAATTTAATAAAGCATTTGAGATGAATGAATTAAAATTTGTCTATTATAATTTGATTTCAAATATTTTCTATTTTATTAATAAAAACATTTAATACATGTATAAGTAGAATCTATAATCAATGTTATAATTTTAAGATTGACTTATTTTGAGCTTTTCCAATCTTATCCATAATTTCAATTATAATTTCCTTAACAAGAGAATTTAATTTTAAATTTTATTAAAATTATTTTTCACATCAAAGTATTACAATTATGAAATTAGTTAAAGTGGACCTTGTATTAAGGGAGTATTAGGTAAAACAAGGTGGCAACGTATGAACATGAGTAGAAGTCAGTAGTTACCATCCCCAGTCAGTGTGTGTACAAATTGTTTCGTACTTTTGACCATTTCTTGATTTGAGTTTTACCAGAGATAAAGTGAATTTATAAGCTCTAAGATTCCCTTACCATGGCATCACACACAAATTAAGAGAGAGAAAGAGGCACTGTCTCAGCACAGAAACAGCATTTTCATCACATTCCTTCCTAACCTTTTCCTAATTTCCCTCTGTTTGACGCATGCTTTCTGTGGCCACCTCCTATATTCTTCTTTCTCCCCATCTCTCTCCACTTCCTCTTTTCCTTCCTTTCTCTCCCTTTCAATTTCTCTTCACTTTTGATGCAAACCTCTCCCACCCTTCAAATCCTTTGACATTGAGCTATTGGCCCACGTGAAATCATGCTGCAAGTTTCGATTTTTCAATTATGGGTTACTTCCCCATGGTTTAAGGGTTGATTCTGCCATCTTTCCTGGTTTTGGGTATGTAGCTGTTGTTTGGATCCATGTGACTTGGGCTTTGTTGATCCTTTTTTTGGTGTTTCTGGGTGGTTAGAGTTAGTGTTTTTGGTGGTAGGGTTTGAAGTCTTTGTGGTTATGCTGTAATTTCTCCAATTGGGTGTTGTGTTCTGGTGGACTTGGAATCTGGGTGTTTGGGATTTTGTTGATTTTTTTTCCTGGGGTGTTTGGATTCATGGAGGCTCAATTAGAGGGTAAAAATCGGTATTTGTATGGACCTGTGGTGCCAGAGATGAAGAGTGTTGGGAAGAGAAGTTTGGAGTGGGATTTGAACGATTGGAAGTGGGATGGGGATCTTTTCACTGCTACACAACTGAATTCAGTGCCATCAGATTGTAGGAGTCGCCAGCCGTTTCCAGCTGATCCTGAAATTCTTGCAACTGGTGATGCTTCTAACAATTTGTCTTCTGCATATGGTGACGTTAACCTTGCGGAAGGAAGGAGAGAATTGGAGAAGAGGAGGAGAGGTGGTGCTGATGAAGGAGGCGTGGAGATGAATGATGGAGCTGGTTCTCTTAATTTGAACCTTGGGGTCCAAGTATACCCTATCATTGAAGGGGAGGAAAAAAGTGGAAAGAAGACTAAGATAACTGGGAGTACTTTGAACCGGGCTGTTTGTCAGGTGGAAGATTGTAGGGCTGATCTTACTAATGCGAAGGATTATCACCGCCGCCACAAAGTTTGTGACATGCATTCTAAGGCAAGCAAGGCACTGGTTGGAAATGTTATGCAGAGATTCTGTCAACAGTGTAGCAGGTCAGTTATAGTTTATGGGGGAGCTCCTTTCATATTATTGTTGGTTCATATTCTAAAGAGAAAGATAATTATCTGGGGTTTGTGTTGATTATTTGAAACCTGCTCTATTTGCATTTTGTAGTTTCCTGAATCTTTTCTTTAGCACCCCAGTTAGTACAATTTGTTAAAATTATGGCAGGTTTCATGTTCTTCAAGAATTTGATGAAGGGAAGAGAAGTTGTCGAAGGCGTCTTGCAGGCCACAATAAGAGGAGGAGGAAAACGCATCCTGATGCTAGTGTAGTCAATGACGGCTCTGTAAATGAAGAAAAGGGCAGTAGCTATCTGTTAATGAGTCTGCTAAGGATACTGTCCAATATGCATTGTGAGTTTGTGCGTTTAGAAATTGATCTACTTGGCATTCTTCACCACCACACGTTATGTATTTTGGCTGCTCATTGTATTGTTTGGTCTGTGTATCCTCTGCATGGGACAAAGTGTGATAATTATAATTTTTCTAAAAAGGGTGGAAGCTTCTGCAGATGATACCTTGCTGGCAGGCGTTATTTGATGTCTTTGAACTTGTGATTATGCTTTAATGCCGAAACTATTGTACCATAGATAGATTTTTTGGAGAGGTAAAATGAAATAACTAATTATTATCTTCAAGAAATGGCACATTTATACATAGCTTACAATAATTCTCTCGAAATATTGCAAGGTGTCCCATGTGGTTTTAAGAGGTTTAAGATCACAACTTTGATTTTGATGTCCTTTGGCATAGCTAAGCTGATACATTACAATGAGCATTTACGTAAGTTATGTTATTGAGACCACAGAGGTTCACACTTAATTCCTATCCTAGGATTATTTTTCAAGATATAAATATCTGTGGAAACTTCTCCTCCGCATTTGTTTGGGTGATATTTTCTGTCAGATGAAGAGTAGAATGACTTGTTCTTCTTAACAGTAGAAGTTAAAGGGCAGTCCTTTGCTTGGGTAAAGATAATCTCTTGTGCACCATTTTATGTACCTACTGACAACTTTGGTTAGTCCATGTAATCGTCATAAAAGGGCAAAGTCCACCCTATTGACGTAATTTTTTTATGTTTATTTAAATCTCATTGCAATTCAATGGTAAATGCCTTAGGATTCATTGGACAACAAAATTGATGTTTGGAATTATAATTTTTATTGAACAATGAATTGAGTTGCCTAGTACGTTAGGCACTATTTTGGGGGCCTTACTCTCATGAGTGGCGAGGACATTTTGGTTACTGGAACCCATACCCACCAAGTCACATGGTAGTAACCTTGTTATTGTGCCAAAGTACAATAAATTATAGTCTGAGTTCAGCTCTAGTTTGATATATGAATTATGTAGTAAACTCAATTTTTAATCATTAATAATATGAAGCAGATTGGATGGCAGCAGTGCAGGTATCCAAGTAGTGGTGGCAATAAATAGTGGCTATTCAGATGATGGTTGTTGAAGTATTAAAGTTAGGTGGCTGGAGGTGTTATACGACATATGTGTGATGTAGATTGCATTTTATTTATTCTTGTTTCTTGGAAATAAAGTGGCTGTTTAGGTTTAGAGTTGAGAAGGGCTGTGTAAAGTTTCTTTATTCCCTAGAAATCATCATTCAGAATTAGCTCTAATTCTGAAACTGAAATGCATAACAAATATGAAATTTAGAACTGGCCCTGCTTTAATTATAAGCATCAATGGATTCTTTTGATCGGTTGTCTCATTGATTGTTTTTTTAATTCTGGTAACTGGAATATAAAAGTAGTATTTGTACAAAAAATCAGAAAAATTTAACATAATGCTTGGTGTTTAGAAAGTTCCTTCTATTGTTTGATATGATTTGCTTTTATTGTCTTTTCCAGCATTGGCTCTCTGAGCTTGAATCTCTGTATTAGTAATAATCAAGGTTATCAATATCGGATGATGGCCTATGGTTGCAATATATATGCTCAAAGGATTAGTGACAGAATAGGTCCCGGAGAATGGTACCATGTTGAGAAGATAGAAACTGAGAACGAATATAATCAGTTCCATGTGTTGTACGTGAGTATTCTTATTTATAATGAAGAAGAGATACAAACTATAGTACTAAGGAACAAAATTAATATCTAATAACGGGAAATATTTAGGAGCATATTTCCCTATCAAATCATATCTCTAACATAATCAAATAATATCTTTAAAAATTTATATGTAATTTTATATATATATATATATATATATATATATATATATATATATATATTATAAATTAAAACAAATTCAGAAGACCATAGAACTTGATTTTGGGCGCTTGACATTGTCTATAAGTGAAAAAGAATTGGGAACAACATTTTAGTTTTAATGTAAAAATAGAATAGAACAACATGATTATGAAATTTTAAAAACAGCTAAATTCTCAAATTCTAGAAGACAAAGAACTAAATTATGAATTTTGAAAAAACAGAGCCCATAAATATTCAACTGATGAAGAACAAGAACAGCATTGGGGTTATTTAAATGAAGAACTTGCTTAGTTGCCATGATGATTTTAAGAGTCTGTTTTTTTCTGATGGTGCTGAAGGTTTTCTTTGCCCAAAGAACACTACTTGAAATATAGGTGGTTTTCTTGAACAATTTAGCTCGGCTCCTTTTCTCTGTTGTAGATTTCTATTGCCAAAAGGATGGGAAAATAATTTGGGAATGAAAGTTATTCTGCCTGGATTGATCATTACAATAATGATTCACTGTGCTGTCATTATCATTTTATTTTTGTTATGGTTTGCCTTCGATGTTTTGGGAACATGAATACTTGATCACTAGAAAGTTAGAAGGTTTAGCCTTGTAGGGAGTGTGTGTTTCTGCTGAAATATTTCTTTGAAAAGATAAAGTTTCCTTTTGAGCCTATTCGAATTATCTATCCTATGTTGGATTTCATTATTGGCCTACTAATTTGACTCAATATAATTGCAGCAAATGGCTCAGATAATACGACAAGCCAGGATGTTCTATCTCATCTGCTGAGGAACCTGGCAAGTCTGGCTGGTACAATTAATGGGAGAAATATAGTGTCTTTATTGGAGGGATCTCAAGATTTGATTAAAGCTGGAACATCTGGAACTGCACAGAATGTTCCTAACACAAATTCTAATGGTCCTGAAACGTCCAGAGCTGTTGATACTTCTACCAAGATGGATAATGGTCTGATCAGTCAGGACCCTCCAGAGTCTATGGTACAATGTGAGATGACTCCTGCAAATGGTATGGCTAAAAGATTTATAGCTTCGGGCAGTGATGGAGTAGGAAGTTCAAAATCTCCTTCATTACCACAGCCGTCAAATGTACTTCTGTCACGGGATAGTCTTCCACCCCAATTAGTCTCAGCAGAGCCTGCGGTTGGAAGAATTGGATTAAGTAATATTGACCTGAATAGTGCATATGATGATGTACAGGATTATGTTGAGAACTCAAGAAATTCTCGTCCTCCTTTGCCTTCAGGGAATGGGTCCCTTGATCATCCTTTATGGGTTCGATGTGACTCTCTCAAGTCAAGTCCACCACAGACAAGTAGAAACTCAGATTCAACCTCTACACAGTCACCATCTAGTTCTAGTGGAGAAGCTCAGGTATATATTATTTTAGTGATTAAAACTGATTTCCTTATTACTCTATAGCGTGATAATCTTCCTATTTCTTCTATTGCAAATCCATGGAATTGATTATCTGATGTAATTTTTTTGAAGTTATGCTTTTATATATTTTTCAAACTTGTGTATAATAGATATTATGATTGATTCATTTCTTACTAATTGATAAAGTAATGCATTCAGTTCGATGTTCATGTAAGTCATGGTCTACATAGACATAGTGTTCCTCCTCCACGTCACTTTAACTTGACTATTTTAAGTATAAACTTTGTTTTCTGTTGGCTGTCAAGATTGTATTTGTTGGCATTTTATTTATATTTTCTGTTTGCAGAGTCGCACAGATCGAATTGTTTTCAAACTATTTGGCAAGGCTCCAAATGATTTCCCCCATGCTCTCCGATCACAGGTACTTTATCTTTGCCTTGAAATTGGTATAAACAATTTCACTGAACTGTTCTTTTGTATGTTTGATTTATGTTTTTCTTTGAATGTCAGATCCTTAACTGGTTATCCCACAGTCCCACAGAGATAGAGAGCTATATAAGGCCTGGCTGTATCATATTAACTGTATATCTCCGTCTAGAAAATTCTGCTTGGGAAGAGGTATAATTTGATATAATATGATATATTAGTTGCCTACTGGAACCATGGGAGCAATCATAGAATATCTAAATGTTTATTTGTTACTATTTCATAATGCAGCTATGCTATAATCTAGGATCCAGCTTGAGAAAACTTGCTATGCCGAATGATTCTTTTTGGAGAACAGGATGGATATATACAAGAGTGCAGCACTCTGTAGCTTTTCTGTATAATGGTTTGTTCTTTCTCACTGTGTTGTCTTCATTCTTCTCATGTGATTGTATATCAATTATCACTAGAATCTTATCTCATCTTACTTAGATGACCACAATCTATTTTATGTCATAAATCTCTCCTGCAGGTCAGGTGGTCCTAGATGTACCATTGCGATTCAAAAGTCCACAGAATTGTCAGATTTTTTGTGTTAAACCACTTGCTGTTTCTTCAAGTTCTTGTGTTCAATTCATTGTGAAGGGATTCAACCTTTTGCTCTCCAACACCAGGTAAATAAATCTCTATATGCCTGATAATTCAAATTTGTTCAGTTGAGACTTAAATAATGTTGTTGAATGGTGTGGCCATGCCAGAATGACGTGGTGGAATTTTCGCCAACGGCCATAGACAATTTGTTGAGGGAGGCCTATTGTGGTGGTGCTGTAGGCCACACTGGTGTGTTTATATAGTGGAATTTTTGCCTCCACCATATTCTGCCATTGATAACAGTGGACTTATTTCAATTATTATACTGCAGGGCATACTAAGTCATCCGAAGAAATTAGGAAAAAACAAAATACATAACGTTTTTGTTGCTCGTTGTAGATATGTCACGCCTTAGACTCAGGGCAATATGATAAGATAGGATTTTCAAAGAAACTACAACTTCATATGGTTAATGCTATGCAATACTTTTCCAGGCCCTGAAATTGTTTCAAAAATGGATGAGATACACTAGTTAAATGTGTAGTGTATAGTTTTTCCTTACTAGTATATCACTTATTCGTAGTATGGTCAAATTAAATTAAAAATAACTAAAATATAAAAGATGTGAAGTTATATTTTTTCATAATTTAATGAGGATATTATTACAAGAAAAGGAAGATACAGAAGTACTTATAATTAAAAATCTCTCTCTCTCCATTCCTGAAGCTAATCCATTCCTCTTGATTTCAGGTTGCTCTGTGCACTTGAAGGGAAATATCTGGTACAAGATAGTTGTTATGATTTGGTTGATGCCGATGCTGCCATTGGACATCATGAGCTTCAGCATCTGAGCTTCTCTTGTTGTATACCGAATGTGGCTGGAAGAGGGTTTATTGAGGTGGTGTACTCATACTCATTATTTTTAATGTTTGGAAAAAAAAAATATTCTTTTTGCACTAGCCTTCTCTTCAGCAAAGTTTATGAAGTAATTTTTGGTTTTTTTCAATGTGAACTTTTGTAGCTTAGAATTAGATGATGATGCCTGCCGCTTGGTGACTTTAGCTTTAATAAACTTTGAAGGTCCTTTATAGTTTTAGATTTTATGAACAATTGAAAACCATTCAATAAATGAGAGTGAGTCCTAGGTTGACATCACGGATTCGCCTTTTTCTTGTCATGAGACATGGATTTATTATGCAATTATGTGGCTTTTCCCTTGGCGAAACTAGTTATGTAAGTGATACTTTATTCCTGAAACCAACAGATTTTCAAATGGTTTAAGAAAAGTTTGAATGGAGCCAAGTAACCTATCCATGCAAAAGGCCAGATAGATAGTTTCTACTGTTGAAGCGGAGAATTTCAAGTGTTAGATTCAGATAAAAGATATTCTGCACTAATAGGATTTCACTTTCTCTTGCTTTTAAAGCTATATTTTCATATCTGATATGATAATCTTTACTCAGGTGGAAGATAATGGTCTTAGCACCTGTTCCTTTCCATTCATAGTTGCAGAGCAAGAAATTTGTTCAGAGATATGTAAGCTGGAGAATGTCATTGAGGCTGCTGAGACCGCTGATGACATCCAAATGAAAACCAAACGAATAGAAGAAAAGACTCAAGCATTGTATTTCGTACAAGAAATGGGCTGGCTCCTTCACAGAAACCGTGTGAAAGTTAGGCTAGGTCCTGTGGCACCTGTACAAGATTGCTTCCATTTTAATCGGTTCATGTGGCTTGTTGGCTTCTCTATGGACCATGACTGGTGTGCTGTGATGAAAAAGCTCTTGAACATTATCTTTGAGGGCACTGTTGATATAGGAGAGCATACCTCAGTTGAGTCAGCATTGTTAGAGATGGATCTTCTGCACAAAGCGGTAAAAAGAAATTGCAGGCCTATGGTGGAACTACTATTAAAATTTGTGCCAGTTAATGCTTCAGATGGTGGAGACAGTAAAGAGCAGCAAGTCAACAAGTCCCCTAACAGATTCATATTCAGACCTGATTCTGTTGGGCCTGCTGGGTTGACTCCGCTTCATGTTGCAGCAAGTATTCATGGTTCGGATAATGTATTGGATGCATTAACTGATGATCCAGGACTGGTAATTTCTTTCTCCTCTGTATGCATCATACGTCTTCAGTTATTCTTAATTGAATTACATGTGGCAGGGTGTAGTAAAGAATATTTAACTCCTTTGTTTTCCATGTTCAGGTGGGAATTGAGGCATGGAAAAGTGCTCAGGACACTACAGGTTTGACCCCTTATGACCATGCATCCCTGCGGGGCTACTACTCCTACATTCAACTTGTCCAGAAGAAAATAAGCAACACATGCAAAAGTGAACATGTGCTTAATATCCCAGGCACTCTTGTAGATAGTAACATAAAGCAGAAGCAATCAGATGGGCATAGGTCATCAAAAGTTTCAAGTTTGCAAACTGAGAAGATTGAAACAACTGCAATGCTGCGACATTGTGGGCTTTGCCAGCAAAAGTTGGCGTATGGTGGTGTGAGAAGTGCAGTGGTTTATAGGCCAGCAATGCTGTCAATGGTTGCCATTGCAGCTGTATGTGTCTGCGTGGCTTTGCTCTTCAAAAGCTCACCCAAAGTCTATTATGTTTTCCAGCCATTCAGTTGGGAATTATTGGAATATGGTTCTATGTAATGTTGTATATCTGATATTCTTGTTTTTTGAAGTGTGAAAGTATTAGTTCTGGGTATATACATCTGCGATAGTTGCTGTCATCAAAATATGTAGAGAAGGTTTACCTTCACTTCAGATGTTCAGCACAAAATGTTCACTGTGCTATCTAATGTTAGGTAGATGGTGTTATTAGTTCATGTATATGCAAAGATTATAGGGTCAGTTCGCGGGCATTTAGGAGGGTATTTGTATCAATCAATAATTATACAAGTTTTACTACAGCTGAGTACCCTTTAATGCTATCTTCATTTATTTATGATATTATGACAATTATATAAGCAACTAGATTTAGTTTACTTGTAACCAGATAATCATTTAGATTGAATTTTGGTGCCATTATGTATTCCTGTTGTTTTCAACCATTGGATTATGTATTGAGATTTAAGTAATATTTTTCTCTATCTTGAATACTTTGAATTTGATTTCTTTCTCTCTTTTTTAATATTTTATTTTGGAGATAATTTTACTTGAGATAGCATTAAATGTTGACAATTTCTTTTAATGAAAATTCAAACTTTCCATTTGACTTACCTCCTCCTAGATCACATAATCATACTGTTTGGACCTGTGAAGGTAAGGCCTTGTAGATACCCTCATAGTGAAAAACCACAAATTGAAATTATGGTGTCAGATATGTTGAAGGAAGGACTTATGATTTTATGATATTTTGTTACAAATATGACATGAATTAATATAAATGTTTAATATTTTATTTAATATAGACTGTGTTTGTTGTTTAATATATATTCAATTTATTTAATTCTGAGTGAATCTTGCGTTTTTTAAGATTTAATAAATATTGATTATTGTATCGAATTTTAATTGTTCGAGACTTACCTTTTATACTTTATAAATACTTTTAATGTTGAAAAATAATAAGTTTGAAGATTTCAATGAAAATAAGTATTCAAAACCTTATAAACGGATTAATTTTTTTTTATGTATAATGGTTAATTTTTCAAACTTACATTTTTTTTTTATCTATGATCGAAATGAGTTTCAATTTTTTTATCCAATATGAATTCCTATTGATTACAGGTTTACTAAGCATGGTGTTATAATGACCTTCAATTTAGTTTATGCTTCCAACATAACTTACTATTCCTCCTCTATTCAATTTTGTTAAAGTTGTTTTTTTAGAAATCAATAAATATAGTAGTTTTATTAATTATAATAAAATAGTTGTACACTTTTCCATTTTACTCATTTTTGTCTCCATCTAACACAATAATACATGTATAATTTCTTTATAAATTAGAAAATATGTATAAAAATAATAAATATAATTTTGAAATTCTAAAATAACATATGAAATAAAATAATTCTTTTCCAGAAAGAGAGAGTATTAAAAAAATGTTTTGAGGGAGCTTTTGTGAATGAGTTTTCAAAGTCATTGATGATAAGTTTTAATGAGTGCATTAAGATAATAATATTACACAAACATCCCTTGTTTCATATTGATAAAAATTAAGGTGTTATTAGTGGAACATTTAATTAAAAAAAATCTCTATTTTTTATTTTCTATTTTGTTGGTGAAATATAAAAATCTAAATACCAAAATAAATTATAAAGTATTTCGTATTGTACATGTAAATGGACCAACACTATAAAAATTAATATGACAATTAGATGACATGAAATACCAAAAAAAAAAAAAAAACACAAAGTTCAAAGTTCATAGAAACAAAGTTATCTGTCCCTGTTTCCCTTCCATGGTTTCAATGTCTCTCTGTTTTTCTTCTTCCATTCTTCCTTCTCCCATTCCCCATTCCAAATTTCCCACAACCCAAGATCCGATTTTTCGGGTCACCCGCTTCTCAGTTTCTGCTCCATCAAAAACCAGTGTCTCTGCCTCTTCTACCCGAAAACCAGCTCCAGCAACCAAAACCAGAAACCCGAAAGACAAGGAATTTTCCCAAACACTGTTCTTTGAGGGTATGGAAGAGACACCCATGAAGAAGAAGAAGAAAAAGAAGGAGAAAAGGAAGAGTGATAAGTTCTGGGTACACACTCTCCCTGAAGTCTTGTACTATCACATTCATAAGAAGGACTGGGTTAATACCCTTGAGGTCAGTCATCACCCCCTTGTGCTTCAAAAACTTCATCCTTTTCTTTTTAGGCTGAAAAACTATGATTGTTGATTGAATACTTGGATTTGATATTCTTATGTCTAATTACTTGAGGGTCTTTTGGTTTATGTTGATTTCATTGGGGTGCTACACTACTACCTTTAATACTAGTTTTGAGAGTGATTATAAAATAATTCATTTTTAAGTGACTATTGTATCAGAAGATACTGATATGTGTTTGTTTACATGATTCAAAAACATTGTTTTAATTTAAAAAACAAAATACTAAGGGAAGAGGAGGAGGGTAACCCTGCAGAAGGATGCACTGCCATTACCAAATTTCTCTGAGTATTTTTTGTCCCAAAAATGTCATAAAACAACACTCCATGTTTTTTAACTTTCTTCTATCCTCTACTGCATATTTAAACAAGTCTATCCAAACATGTAAACATTACTAATAAGTTTATTTTATGAAAAAAAAAGTACTTTTTTTTCTCAACAAAGTTTAAACAAACAGACATAATGCGATGTGAATTGAGGACATGGTCACATAAAAATGAGAGCTTCTAATGTGAAGTGTGTGCACTATAGGCTATAGCAGATGTTATTTATTTTTGAAGGTAGTTGGTGTAAAGTCTGCAAAATTTGTCTTACATATTGATTTGCAACTGTTTTACACTCGCAATACGGAAATTTAGATCGAGTTTGGACAGTTAGAAGTAAATCTTGGAGTGCATAAGAGCATCTTACATAAGATTATCTTCTTTTCTCATGAGTTTAATACTCAAATCTCTAAGTATTTTTAATGCACAGCTATTTGACATGCTTAGAGGCCAGCCCTATTACCAACCCAGAGCAGATACTTTCATGAGACTCATTGTGTTGCTTGGAAAATCTGGCCAACCCCATCGTGCAAAGGAGCTTTTTAACTCTATACATGAAGATGGTTGCGAAAGTACTGAACTTTACACGGCCTTAATTATAGCTTATTGTCGAAATAATCTGGTTGATGAGGCATTGTCGATTCTTGATGAGATGATGAACATCCCCAATTGCCAGCCTGATATTTTAACTTACAGTACCTTGATGAAAGCTCTTGTGGATGCTTTGAAGTTTGAAATGGTTGAGTTGGTGTATGATAAAATGGTTGAAATATCTATCATGCCAAACACTCTCACCCAGAACCTCCTCCTGACTGGTTATGGTAAGACTGGGAGATTTGATCAGATGGAGAAAATAGTGTCAAGTATGATGGAGAGCACTACCTGCAAGCCTGATGTTTGCACAATGAACGCGGTAATCGGTGTCTTTCGCGATGAGGGTCAGATTGATATAATGGAGAAATGGTATGAGAAATTTTGTAGTTTTGGGATACAAGCACAAAGGAGCACTTTTAACATTTTAATGGGAGCTTATAGTAAAAAGAGAATGTATGACAAAATGTCATCAGTTATGCAGTGCATGCACAAGGAAAAATGTCCATGGACAACTCCAACTTACAACTTTGTGATTGAGGCGTTTGCAGATGTAGGTGATGCTGCAAACATGGAACGTGCATATGATCAAATGGTTGCTGAGGGTTTGAAAGCAGATACCAAGACTTTCTGCTGCCTTATCAATGGCTATTCTAAGGCAGGAATCTTCTATAAAGTAATGAGCAGTGTTATTTTGGCTGAGAAGCTTCAGATACATATGAATACTTCATTTTACAATGCAGTTATAGCTGCCTGTGCCAAGGAGGATTCTTTGATTGAAATGGAAAGATTCTTCAAGCGTATGAAAGAAAAAGAATGCCAACCAGATGACACAACGTACTCTGTCATGATTGAAGCATACGGGAAAGCAAATATGAATGATAAAATATACTATTTGGAGCAAGAAAAACAGATGATGATATCTGATGAGAAAAGTTTGAATGAGCCTCAGGAGACAATCTTTGATTGATATGTTGTTTAAATAAAAGTCAGAGTGCTAATTCATCTGCATCCACTCCATCCTTTTGAAGAAGCAGTTGGTAGTTGTTTTAAGTTGACATGAAAGAATCAATTACTTGGGTAGTTTTGCTTCTTTTTTCATATTGAATGATAGCTACTACCTAACTTGATGTATGTTTATAGTAAATATTGCTGGCATCATTTTTTGTGTTTCGATGCCCGTAGACGTATGGTCCTTCAAAGATACAATGAAATATTGAGCACCTCAAAATGACAAATATTTTGGTGGCATTGAAATTTCTTTTGAAAGCTGATCTTTTACAGCGATTAGATCACTCGAAGGTTTTCTATTCATGGATTTCAATTCACTTTTTTCATCAGTAGAAGGCTATGAAATTCCTGCATTTTGATATATTTCTTTTTCCCTTGTGATAAATATAGCAGAAAATTTTGTCCAGTTTTTTAGGTTGGTGTTGTACTTGGATTACACTTGTAATTAACTTAGATTTTACTTACATAAACAGGAGTATTTATATATCAATTGTTTGTAACTTTGTCTTTCAAAATATATTTTCATCTTTTTCTCTCATACAATCCTTAAAATTTGAACATATTATTTGAGTAATATCATCTGAAGTGACTTCTGCTTCTTAAGAGCTTCCATAAAATAGTTCTTATATATATATATATATATATATTAGAATTGTTCGGTCTTCTTTTTCTGCTTTTCTGTTTTCATCATGAAAATTCTTTCACATGTGTAATTTTTTTCCAATTTTTCTTCACGGTGGTCTCCTCAAGATATTTAGGATCCAAGACCACTGTCAGAACAAAAATTCATCAATATAAGTTTTTGGTCTCTGCAACACTCAATGCTGCATGAACCTTGCTGATTTCTCACCTGAAAAGAAAAATCTCAGGAAGCGGTCACTTCTGTTTCTCCACTTTTTTCAGATGCTTTCTTATAAGAGAAATAATGAACATCATTGACAATGTAAAAGTAAGAAAGAGATGAAAAAAAAAATACAATCACAGGTAAAGACTATTTATTTTTTTAATACTTAGGCAACAACTTTTTTTACTCTTGAGTGTAATATGCAAATTCCTCGTAGATTAATGAGCATGTATTGAATTTTATCTTCATCGAGGCATTTGGGCAAAGAGAATGAAATTCTATTTTGAATAACTTGTTATTGTGGAAGGTGAAGAATGATGACATCCTTCATACTTTCTTTACTTGACTTGCATCATTTTGCAAAATATTTTAAGAATGATATTAGATAATTGTTTAATACATATTGGTTTGATTGAATTGATGCAGCACGTCATCAGTGTCCCATCTCGAAGAAACTCTCCAAGTTATCCCTTATAACTTTTACAATATGATAATATCTTTGTAACAAAGATTCTTTGGCTTAAAAGTTTTCCTTGAAGTGCGCTTTGTTTCTTTACAAGCCAGAGTCAAAGGTTTGCCCTCTGAAAGAAAAATGGCATTCATCATCTTGCAAATTATAATGGAGGGGTGCTTTATCTAATTGAGCATAAATTTGATAACATGGTCTAGAAAGCATGCAAAACTCAATGATTAACTCTACTTGTCTTTAGTGACCACAACAATTGTATTTAGTTATAAAATTAGTTGTATTATGGTTTGTATGGAGTTAAGTTTGATGAGCACAATTATGATTCTCTTGGCAAGGTTGAATGTCGAATTGAGGATTGATTTAGTCCCATTGAACTATAAATATTAAAGTCTATAGTAATATCTAACATAAGTTTTCTATTAAAAAAATAAAAATAAAAACAAAATAGCTTTATTTTAAAAAATATATTTCATAGTAAAATAGTTGATAATATTAACAATGGTTGTACATTATATTTAATGAATATATCAACAATATTATATAAAAATATAAATTTATTTGTATGTATAAATATTGCATTAGTAACATTATTAAACACTAACTTAATACTTGTTTTTAATTCTATTTTATTTATGTAAGTATATTTTATTTTATTTTAAAACTGCATTACTTTAAAAAAATTATAAAAATAATAATAAAAAATATTTTTGGTATATATGACTATAGTAAGCAAAATTCATGAAATTTTATTTAAAATCTTAATAAAAGATATAAATTAAGAGACATTTTTTATTTATTTATTTTTATGTTTCTTTGTATGCGGCGGATCAAATAAGTGAAATAATGTTTGCTTTCATTTTTTTTACAAACGGTTCGATATATGATCTACCTATGTAGTTGCTGCAGCTCTCGTATATCAGATTGATATTCTAGCTCAGTTCTGAATAGATGCATTAGAACAAAAAAAAAAGTCACTTGAAGAATATGTAATTTACTGGGATTGTTTGTTCTCGAGGTTACACAAGGTGCAAAGGTATATTCCATGTAATCTGCTTCCAATTACATCATTTACAACAGAAAAAAATGTTTCTTTTCAATTCTTTTTCTTTTTCTTCATCTTTTGAGGCAGTTTTCCATTGCATGCAGTCCAATTTACTAGTGCTGCAGCTTTAATGGACAATGATGAACATTTTGGTCAGCTTTCAACGCCTCGTACCTTTTTCATAATCAAGTTCTGGTTTCACCAACATTAGCCTTTGTAAGTTATATTGATGCATTCATCATGTTTGTTTATTTTCAGATCCAGATATAACAGATGAGGCTTTCAATTGTTCCAGCTTCTTTCGAAGATAGGCTTGTTTAAGTTTCTCACGATGAGCAGCCACCTGCTCCTGCCTTCTAAGTTTAATTTCAGAAGCCTTCTCTCTAGCTCGATTAACTTCTTCATGAACTTCCCTACAAATCAAGATCAACTGAACGATTAGATTAACCAAAGACTCACCACTTCAGTGAGATAATTAACCAAGAAAAATCATGAAAATACTTAAACATAGCAGAAGCCTACCTCGCCCTCAAAATCTTAAAACAAAACAAAATGTATAGAACCTTATTCATTTGTAGCCCCCATTTCTATCTCAAAAAGACCAAACGGAGTCATCTTTGTACTCTATTTATTCAACAGACTCAAGCTGGGAAGAATTGATACTTCACTACTACTAGTGTCTTACCTTAACATATTACAACACTACATCATAATTATTACAAATTTCTAATATTCTCTCTCCAATGTAGTTTAATCCAATAAGTAAACTTGGGCCATGGCCAGTCTACAGCTCACCCAACCCAAGCTCACAAAAACAAAATATAACTCTGGAACAGTCAACAATTTCAGCACAGAAGTTTAGTTATCAATCTCGGATAGCAGCACGTAGTGGCCAACTCTATCAATGCTATAGCGGGAAGTGGGATGACCACAACTTGAAATGTTATAATACAAGCTAAATACTATACACTATACAAATACTTAAAAAAACAAACAAAATACCCAAATTTAAAGAAATTCATGATTAATAATAAGTCAGTTTGCACAATAATCACCATCAATATAGGAGCAAGAAGAACAAAAGTACTAAGAATGAAAGATGATGGTGAAATTAATAAAAGAAGAATATAACAAATTAGATCAAAGTTTGCAAAGTCTAAATGAAGAAAGAACAGAACACGTGGATAAAAAAGTCTTATTGAGTGTGATGAACAAGAGTCAAATCAAAGATTACTGAGTTTTGGAGGCTATATTATGGACAAAATAAAGCCATATGCATCTTGAAGAAAACATACAATTAAATACCAATGACCAATTATTATCTTCTAAATCCAAGTTATCTTTATCATTTACAGCTTAGAATTCATTTTTGGAAATTGAAATATATATCAATAATAGCACCCGAGAAGGTCCTAATTGTCTATGTTCAGAGGGCTCTTCTACATCAACAATAGTGCCTCTACAGCTGCCATCAGCCCATTATTTGATCTGCTAAGCCACAACACAACACCAAACCACTCCCCTACAGCATCCCCTGTAAAGGGGCAGAGCTGCTCTGCTGTGGCACATTATTTAAAACCCTGCTTGTTATATACTGCCATAGTTTTCTTATTCTAGTTTTGATGTGAGAATTCATGAAAAAGAAACTCCATAAGGCAAATCCATTGCCTACCAACAAATAGGGTGTTTGGTTAAGAATTAGAACCATAGAATATCCAAAACACGAAAACTGGAAGCTAATATATATATCTTCCATTGGGCTAGGGTATCAAATCAAACATGAAAACTCATTGAGACACAATGCTTCCAAACATGCAGTTAACATATCCCTTGTATACTGAATAACCAAGTCACTTACTGGAAAGAATTGAGAACCTGGTGAATACTGTTTCACTTTCACAACCCTAATTATCATCAAAAGAGCTTCACATCGAATCCATCCAAACAATCTGACGTCTACTTGAACAAGTTTTTCCATTTCCACTTCTAAGAGAGAAAAATAAGAAATAATGAAATGTTCATAACTTAAAACTAGCTTATTGTAGAAGTTCTCTCACATAGCTTCTCAAAGTTATTATTTTTAACGTGTGCATATGAAGTAATCGTAGTTCACAGAGAAGCTCATTTAATTTTTTTTTTTTTTTCTTATTTTGCTCGGTCAGAAGTGCTTATTAAGAAATTTGTCCAAACATACCCCTAATCAAGAACATAGACATTCAATCACATAATGTAACAGAAAAACATAAACCTCATACCTAATATTGCGCTTATAATCCGCAGTGTCAAAAGCTCCAACCGCTCGCCCAGGCCCAACAGGCTTCAAGTTAAACTGCAATGAAGCATCACCATCATCATCCCTAACAGCACCATCATCATTTTCTAGCAACACATTGGAGCCCGCCGCCGGAGGCGGCGGCGGCGGCAACTCATCATGCTCAATGCCCTTACGAAAAAAGTCCACACAATACTTCTCTTGATCCTCTTCGTCGGACAACTCTCCCTTCACCAACTTCTCATACAGCTCAGCCTTCCTCTCCAGCGCCGCATAGCTCGCCGTTCCATCACGCACTGCTTTCAACTCCAGCTTGTCCCTGTCACCAAAATCACCACAATTTTTTAATAACCATCAAATCACTGAACAAATAAGAAAAACAGAAAACGAAGAGAGAGTAACGTAACGATACGATACTTGTGAGCGCGTGCGTCGACGCCACGGTTTTTGACAGATAAGGGATCTTTGGGAGCGATTTTGCTCTTGGCGCGTTGATACTCGACATCAGGACCTGACAATTCCCGTGACTTTCTGGAATCTTCCTGAGACTTGTAGAGTTCGGCCTTCAATTCAACGATTGAGGAAGCGCCAACGCCCTCTATGGCGCGGTGCTTCTTCGGCATTATCGACGATTCCGTTAGCCATCCCAGCGATTCCGTCACCACCCTCTTCTTCCCACCTCCCTCTGCACCCGCCATGCTTCTTCTGCACACAATTTTTCTCGTTAGGGTTTCTCTTCTTAGTTCTATTTCGGATTATCATCAATTTAGGTGCAAACACATAATAATAATAATTAATGTATTCTAGAAAAAAAATTATAATTTAACTTTATATATTTTACATTTTATTTTCTTATTATTTCATACATGCTGAAATACTAATAAATACTTTTTTCTAGTTTAATAGGTGTAGACCATCAATATAAAAATATCTACATTATTAAATAATTATAAGGAAATTTTTATTTGACTTTTGAGGTTATCATTGTGTAAATGGTTATGATTATGCAAGTTGGTAATGGTGTAGAATATTAAGCTTAATTCGAGTTTGTAATTGAATTATTTTACTTTATGCTGATATTCATATGTTCTATGAAAAGACATTTAAAAAATATTCAACTAGTTAAAGTAAATTGAATTTAATTTACTATGCTCTTATCATGATCATATTAATCTCGTTTTTGTTAATTAAGAATGTATACCGTCGGAGTTGAATTAAATTTAGATAAATTCATCATTAACTCAATAAAAAAAAACTTTTTGTTAAATTAGGTTGAATTTTTATTTTTTTGTTAAGATTAATCTAACAGAACTACTTTTAATTGAATTGAATCAATTAAATCATAAGTTTTGATTTTATTTTAATGCGTAATTTCAAAACACATTTTTATTAGATGTTTTAGAATGACTTTTAAAAAATAAATTATATTTTTTAACATTTAAATAATTAAGTAATTATTATTATTATTAAATCATTTCAGTTAGATTGAATATAAAATTCAAAATATAAAACTCATTACTCAGTAAAAGATTAAATTAAATTTGATCTAATAGAAAAAAAATATGTATAATTCATAAGATTAAATTGCATCTTATAAATTCAATCAACACTCTCATAGTGCCAAATAACATTCAAATTCCAGAGTATGAAAAATATTAATACTATAAAATACAAATTATGCTTAACTATTCTATAGAAGCTTATAAATATTTCAGAACAGTAAAAAAAAATACATAACTATCTTAGCAAACTTTCCAACCTTTTTTCTCTGAGACAAACTTTTCAAGTGAAATTCCTTTAATTTCCATCAAATATCATCATCCATTTGATGAATCACATTCTAAACTACAAGAGGCACAAGCATTTCCACCATTGATTAACAGAAGAATGAGGCACTGATCACATTTATAACTATCTATACAAGAACCTTTAACTTCTTTACATGATAATGAATGAAAAAATAGCCAAGACATCTTTGGACCAAAGAAAAGCAAAAAGAAAAGAAACACATAAAAATCAGAATGAAGAACAAAACCTAAGATGTTATTCTCCTAGACAGTTTCAATGTTATTCTCCTGTATCAGACTCTAATTCTGATTCAGGAATAACATCAAAAGCTTCTATAAAACCACCATCTAAATTTTTCCTCAAAAGTGAATCAGTGATACCCCAGCTAGCTTGTAGTGGTGTTAGATGAGATTTTAACCATGATTGAAATTGGAATGTTTAGCACATGACCTTGATTCCCAAATAGCCCAATTCTCCCAAAGCTGGAAAGAGAGCTGCCAACTGTTGCATTCAAGACCACAGACAAGACCTGCCTCTCACCACTGCCAATAGTGAAGTGAGTTGGAGACACTTTCAATGAAACACCATAAGGAGCAGTCCAACCAACACTGTATGATTCATTTTGAGCAGTGTTTTGGACTGTCCTCTGCACAATTCTAGATTGGTTCAGTGTTGATATAGTGATTGAGGGCAGGTTCAGATCAGGACCATAAACAGTGGAATTGTAGAGTCCACAATTTTGACCAGTGTAGTTTAGCACCACAGGAGCTGAACCATTGATACCACAGAGAAATGACATATAATCATCATAACCTACAAAGAAACATAAATATAACACTTCCACATTAAGTGTAGTTTACATAAACTAGAGAAAGTTAAAAATTAAGTACAAGTGGATTTCTGTTGCATTTTGATTATAGACAGCTTAAAATCACTTCTCAAATAAGGATTTTCTTTCCTATACTGATGATGATCAAAATGAGATTAATTATCTAGTAATTTTGAATGCTAACTAAACAAAATGAAAATTTAAATTGTTGTTTTCATCATAAGAGAGCAAGTTATGTAAAATGTTCAAAAGATTAACTATCATGTCCAGCATCAACAACAATCATAGCTGAATTTTCATGCCATTTTTTGTATTTTGAAACTTGAAATGCTTAAGTGACTTACCGGAATCAAAAATCAAACCCGGATTCAGTGCTCCACTTGCATTCACAAAACCACTTCCCATGTCAAAAGGAGTTGCTGGAGACTCGTTTAGTTCAGGAGAGGCGTATGATCGCTGAGCCATTATTGGCCCACCACTCTTGTCATACAGAGAAGCTGTAGTGGAAAGTGCAGATCCAATGGCTGCAGGACTAAAACTGGGGAACTTTTGCTTAATTAGTGCAGCAAGACCAGCAACATGAGGAGCTGCCATGCTTGTGCCAGACATCAATGCAAAATTCTCACCTGTTGGCAGTGCAGATATCAGAATTGCATTTGACATTATGAACATGGATTGAAAACAAAAACATATCGGATTATTCCTTAAAAACTTGTTTTGTTTAACATACGAAAAGAGCTCCTTAAGCTAGTGAAAACTTGTATCCATTACAAACCTAGGAATTCAACGGAATCGGTGCCAGCAGAACTCCAAGCAGCCCATATAAAACTTCCAGGAGCTAACAAGTTAGGTTTCAAAATGTCGGCTTCGTGAGGAAGACTGTCTTCTGGATCTGGTCCTCTGGCAGAGTAATACATGACCTTGGGGGCAACACTGCCATAGTTTGCTTTTAGTCCACCACAGATACTGGCAACAGCCCCAAATTTCACAATTTTCTTTGAAACTGCATCTATTTCCAACGAAGAATTGTAGTATTGCATTAAAATCTGACCATGTCAAAAAACCAGGAAACTGTCAGGAAATTATTCCTCAGGAACAAGCAAGATAGAGAAACACAAGTTACCTAACACACTGGCCAAATTCATGCATTGTTATTTTACAAAGACAGCAGGATGCTTTTAAGTAAATAAAACACTGCATCAAAAGATGCCATATATTGTAGAATGCAAGCCCAAGAAAAATGGACAATACAAAATGAGCATGACATCAAGGAAGTTCACACATACTTCAAAACAGTAATCAAATTATCCATAATATAAGACCCCTTCATGTCAGACATTTTAAATACTTCTCTAGCAGTGTATTATGATTCTTTTACTTTTATTTAATAAACTTTTATGGCGATACAAATGAGAATAGCATTAGATAAATGATAGCAGTTTAGTATGTATATAATGACTCGTGCTCACTTTTAATATTTGTTTTATGTTCACTTTATACTAATTTTTATCTCATATTTTAGACATATGTTGTGTCCAAGAACACAATCCTTTCCCTCTAGATTCCCCAGATAACCTAGTCCATATAAGACTGATAAGGTAAATGGATAACACAGCACCTTGGAATCATTTGTGGAAGCAAGTATTATGCCTGGCATTTTCATTGGTACAGGGTTAAGCTGAAAACCAATCACATAGGGATCCATATAGAAGACAACACCAGCAGCACTAAGATTTTTAGCTGTTTCTGAGGCTCGTTTGATGGTGGAGAGTCCCAGCACAAATCGAATTGAATAGCTGCACATCAGGAGGTTCCCCTTGATCAAATTCTTGTTGAACTTATTTGCATCTTGGCACTCACCAACATACATATCATCAGCAACCGTTGTGTCATTGCTCAATGCATGATGTGCATGAATCAGTTTATAAAGTTTGCTTTCACCTGTGCCAGCTGAGGAATATAATAACAATAATAATGAATGAAAAAAAGCGGGCCATATAAATTAATCCCAACAAAAACGCTAAAGAAATAACAAACTCCTATATTAACAATTGAATAATCTAACATTCTTAAAGCAGAAATCCTTGAATGCAACAAGAACTGATTGTTCACAATATAATGAGTGACAACAATAGAGCTTAAGATTTTGTTTTCTCTTGTTTGATGTTCATGTTTAATGAAATATAATAAATTAAAAGTGCAACAGTCTGAGAATTAATTCAAGTACGTGACATTACCCCTATGGCTAGTTAGCCAGGGATAGAAAAACAGAAACTTACGTGCAAGACCAACTCCAGGTATGGTCACATTATTTCCAAGAAATATGGAGTTGCTATAAACCCGGTCATGAGAGGCAGCACCAACAGTAAAGATCCATGGACTGAAGGAGAACATGCTTGTTGGTGATGGTCCAGTATTTCCTGCTGCTTGCACAACAAAAATACCGGCCTTCACAGCCGACAGCAGAGCCATGTCTATTGGATTGAAGAAAGTTGCCACACCAGGAGGACGTCTATTAGGAGTAATTGACAAGCTTATTATGTCAACTCCATCCTGAGCTGCCTGCAACATCATACTATATTAGTCTTACAAGAAAAGCAAATTGAAAGCAATTTTAGATAAATTGATTGTGAAGTCAACAAGTTTGGAAATGACAGGGATCCTAAGAGCTTAAATAAAAATGCTAAAACAGTGTGAAAAAGTGTTCTTCACCACTACTGAGGTGGGGGCCAAATGGAATACAAAGCTAAAAACAAGCCCTTGAAAAATAGATAACAGTTATATACTTTATTGAGGAATTGTACTGCTTTATACAAACATATTCTAGGGGGAATTAAAGACATAGAAGGGGAAAAAATGACCTGCTCAAATAATTATTTGCACAACAATGTATAACTTGTCTGAAAAATTAAAAATGTACCTGGTCAATTGCTGCAACAACATCCGCAGCAAATCCTCCAAAGCTCTTGTATAATGCCTTGTAAACAGCAATGCTGTAAAAGATTGAAATGCAACACAAGCATAAATTGTCGTTTGAAAGAAAAGGAAACTAATTAAGGTTGAATGAAATAACTAAATAGATAAAAACAAAGCTAACCAGACATAATTTCTTTAGTTTTTTATAAAATTTCAAGGATAACCTATTTAAAAAGACCTACCTGTCTGTTTGTTGTCAGAAAACAAAGTTATCTGGAGTTGAATGCTTAATGTTATGGGAATAACACATTCTATAATATGGCACAATGTAGGGCAATCAATGGGTGAATGTAGAGGGAAGAAGAGAAATGGTTGAAGGTCACACCACATCCTTCAACAAATATCTATTTTGGTTCAGAAATTTGGCTCTACAATTGAAGGAGCTTTGCTCCAGTCCTCAGGAGCCAATACAGTCTTTAGATGACAAAATCATTCTCTTCTAAAATCACAAGAAAATCCAACTTACAGATTTTCAATGTTTTATAACAAACTGGATTCTATTTGACTATGGACATATACTTCTAAGAAATTCATGTAAACCCCAGGTTTAAAACAAGGAACCATAACTCCTGGTATGTAATAAATATCTAAAGGTCTGGCACTTAAAACACAGTGAAAAGTGAAGTCATCGATGTACTTAGCATATGTTCAAAGAAAGGCACCAAACAAAATCCTTACCACTAGATGAGCCATGCTCATCAGATAATAAGCTTCAGCCCATAGTTAATCACTTTTATGAGAGAATAAGCTGTGTTCCTTACTGAAATTTCTGTTTGTTTAGCTTTAACTGGATTTGTTTCATTTTTATTTTAATTATCACTTCTCCTCAAATCTATAATTGTTTCTAGTCCTTTGGTCCATTTCATCATCATCAAATTGGTTTCCCTTTTTTTAACCATTACACTGAAGCCCCCACGGTTTTTCTTATTCTTGCAAAAGAAGCTTCCAACATTTTTTATTGTAAATATAATATAAAATCATTCATGTGTCTTTATCGTATTTAAGCTTTTGGAATGGTTGTTTCTGACATTGTGGTAAATCCCTTTTGCCCCCACTCTTCTAATAAAAAAGTTTGATTTCAGTACAAGACAGGGGGCCTACGTAAGATTCACAATTCAAGCCCGAAGAGCTCAATTCAGGGGCACACTAGATGAAATATAAAATAATTTTAGTCGCATCTGCTGGAAATATGGCCAAATATTCCTTATAAGATTTGGCAATCCTTCTTTCTTCAACTAACTTTGTAGTTGAGATAGGTCCAATGGATTACTCTATGGCCTTTTTCTATATATTCAAAATTGGTTAGTAGCAATTTCAGAAAAAAAAAATGTATGAGAACTAATTCTAGATTTCACTCTATTACCCACTTTCAAGTTTTAACATTTTTGGACTGTAAGAACACAAACAAAGTCAATAGGAAAAATAACTTGTTTTCTAATACAAAAAAGTAATAAAACGTGTGTGGCGAAACAGTAATGAACTACTAACATGCCCAGTTAAGCACTATAGCGCAAAAAATAATATGCGAAATTTGATACTTTTGCATGATCCGTCCCATAATCATGAAACTCCAGAAGCATGTAATTTACATATCATTAAGGTTGGTTTTAAAGAAATAAAACACAAAGTGAGGCAGAATAATGCACAACTCACAGCATCATTGCATGTCTATAGATCCAACAGATTACTACTAGTGTAAAAATAATGATACACAGATAAAATAAAATAGCTAAGACACAGTTCCAGATTATTTACTGTGAACGAGGAGCCATCCCACTAGCATTTCCAAAGTGATGTCCAGCAACAATCACTGGAATCCCATGGTTCCCTGCTGCAACAGCTGCTGTATGCCTGTGTATTTTAGTTACATCAGATTAGTTAAAACAGAAGTAAAGATAACTAATTACGTTGTGATTAAAAGCAGTTTTGGGGACAGTCAAATATGAAAACATAAGTTCATTTTCAATATGTTAAAAATCATTCAGGGCTATAACAATTCCAATTTCCAGAACAAGATCAACACTCCAAGGAACAGGAGAAAACACATTACTGTAAGGTTCTGGTGGAGAGATATAAGCTGTGACATAATTCATCAATGTTGAAAGAAAGACAAAACATATAAACCAAAATTAAGGTACAGGCAAAAGTTGATTGATAGCAGGTGGTAACAGTAGACCAGTAGTTGTAGACAAAGGCTGATAGCTTAGACTTTGTCATCGTGGATTGACCATGCTAAAGCAGATGCCAACAACCAAACCATATATCCCAATTATGTATCAAATTAGTAGTTGGATGAAATCAAGAGAATGGACCATGTAAGATACTACAACCAAACATAACAGCCATAGAGAAAAGCCAAGAACTCACGTGCCATGGCCATCACCATCAAAGGGAGAAGCATAGTCCTGAGTTGAATTAAATATTCCTCTGGTTATGGCAGAAGCTGCAAAGTGACGGGCCCCAACAAGCTTCCTATTGCATGAACCAGATGGAAAGTCGCGAGTAACCTCACAGATGCCAGAAAAATGAGCAGGAACAGGATATGGATGATTAGCTTTACTATCACCAAAACTTGGATGTGTTGGATCTATGCCAGTGTCAACAAACCCAATAACAACTCCTTCTCCAGCAGTTTCAAACCCACCATCTTGAAACCATGCTCCCTGTGGCAGACCCAAAAACTGAGGCGTATGTGTAGTCGCAGTCCTCACAGAAAAATCCAAAACCACATTGGAAACTTCGCTGCTCCTTGATAGTTTCTCTGCCTTCATGATTCAGTAATTATCAATCAAAAGCTCAGAATGTGTTCACTTGCAGTAAATTAAGAAACAATAGTTGCAATTTTTAAACATGGAGGAGCACCGACACATGAAGCAAAACCATCAATAGAAAGAAACAAGAGATAAATGTAAATGGTCACATTTTTCTTAACTAAGAGCATAATCACGATGGTGAAAACTAGTATCATACCTGATTCTGGGTAACCAGCACAGCGAATCCATTTATCAGGTAATGGTAGCTATAGAGCTTCAGATATTTCTCTCCGTTTAACACTTTCTTCAACAGAGAATCATGAACTCGGGAAATGTAAGAGCCGTATCTCTTATCTGTCTTATTAATATTGTCATACCTTCAAAACAAAAGGATGATAAAATGAACAGGACCACATCTGTCAAATTAAGGCACCACTTTTCATAAACAATCTGAGAACTTTCTAAATTGGAAGAAAAAACACAGCTGAGAATTGAGAACATCATTAACAAATACAATGACACAGTTTTAATCAAACAAACAACCTATCATCTCTAGATGATAAGCAATCATTTATGCAAACACTTTTCATCCTACTCAAAACACAGCTTCCACAAGAAGCCTAAATTGATTTGGGACCAAATTAAAAAAAAAAA
>Ga0099825_1000129_pt1 | contig 57748 bp, 30 predicted proteins | sample SiratroredBW_FD_76838 | JGI IMG/M metagenome (GOLD analysis project Ga0099825, IMG submission 76838) | Root nodule microbial communities of legume samples collected from California, USA - Siratro red BW | ecosystem: Host-associated > Plants > Roots > Nodule | place: USA: California | collected...
AAAAATATAAATAAAAAATATATATATATATATATATATATATATATATATATATATATATATATATATATATATATATGAATAAATTATTAAAATAAATTTTTAACATATGAAAAAAAGATATTTTAACCAATATATTATAACTATTCAATCTCCTTTAAATATTAATGTACAATAATAATATGGGTTACACTATAGATTTATACCATCAAAGATATTCAATAAATAAATAAATTATGTATTGACATATGTTACATACAATAATTCGGAAGGTGAATTTAATTAAACTTAAACTGTACGTTCACACATGTCAAGTAAGAAATAACGAACCCAAAATAAAAATTATCTAAAAAAATGTCTTAGATAATTATATTTTATATTTATTTAAATATTTTTCATTTTGAAAAATAATTTTGTAATATTTTTCTTAACTTTATACTATTATATTTTGAATATTAATATGTGACTTAATGGAAGGACTAACAAAATTAAGTTAAGAATTATATTAATAATTATAGTATTAAAATGGAATTCTTTGTAAAATAGTTAAATTTATATTATATTATAAACCATAAAATTTAAATCAATAATTCTTTTAAACGACAATAGTATATGTTCTTAATTACTACTTGAGAAGTCAACTTAAATATAGGAAAAACAATGTTTGTATTTAATAAAATTAAATAGAAGTAAAGTTTAACTTAAGCAATCATATTTAATGCTATTTTAAAAATATATTTATATTAAAATCTAAACACAATCTCCATTAAATATAATTAAACAAATTGAAAACATAAATCTTTTATGAAATAAAAAAATGAACTTTACTAAATTCTTTTAATAGGTATGAAATTATATATTTTGTCTAAACTTAATCCTAGTTTAGAGAATTCGAGAAAAAAAAAGCAGTTAATTTGACAAAAAATTTAAAAGAAGTTTTGGGACAAACAATTTTTTAAAAATATCTTATAAATGAAGACTAAAAGAAGTTAGCAATTTTTTGTCTATTTCAGTTTTTATTTCAATGGAAAAAGTAACCTTTTTCTATATGTCACCCAACATAAATGCTGTCATAAATGATTTCTTTATTTGATCATTTGCATGTTCACCACTTGTCACCCAATGTAACTGCTGCCATTCACACATTCCTAAATGCTGCCATTAACATTTTCATAAATATAAATATTAATGTTGCTGTTAACACTCTCATAAAGTCAAAACTCTCAGTGAAAATTTACATAAATTTTTTCTTCCTATCTGGCTCAACACTTCCTTGCCTCCATTAGGAACAAATGCTGTCTGGTTAATTAAAAAAATATTTTGAATTTGCTACTGTTTTTTACAATCCCATCAATGTAACTCCGAAATTTTGATATTTTTAAATATATTAAATAAAATAATTTAAAGACACAACAGAAAAATCGTACCAAAACCATTAGAGAATCTGGACTCCTAAAAAGTCTTCTTCAATTCATAAGATGTTAATATTATTATTCTTGTTAAGGATAACAAAATTACCATATTTAATGAAATTTAAGTGATGTATATTTGAGAGAGAGAGGTTAAAAAAAAACTTATTTTCTCTTTTTTTTTTTTATTTCAGTTTCAATAGGGATTTTACTAATCACAATCTTTATCCTAATTGGAAAAGCCCACTTAAGAAATTAACAAAACAACCACACTCAATGAATTTAATTATAAGGCAAGTAGGCCAATAATGTCACATCATAAAATGCTGACAGAGATGCAACAAAGTAATAAGGACTAAAAATGAAAAAAAAAAAAAAAACATGATTGTTCCACGCAGGTTTCTGTAATTCGGCACCCAACAAACACAACCTATCATCATCATCATATACATCTCAACATTCCAGTTCAATTTTTTTTTAATTATGTTTGAACACTCATTTTCGTAAGCCCTTCGAATTAAAAAAAAATCATAAATTAAATCTAATTTTAACTTCAAAAGTTGATTTTAATTTTTTCTTTTATTTCGGTCTTATAGAAGGAACTTCTAAAAGAAAAATGGTCTAACTTACCCTTTTAATATTGTGATGGAATTTTCTTTAGGCCATCTAACCCTTGCCTAACAAAGTCTCATCTCACACATTCAATTAATGAGATTATTCATTCAGAAAACATAGTGATTGCAAATTATCACACATGACAAAATTAACCCACTATATAAATCAATGACCCCTCTTCCCCCACACACTTCACCCTTGTTCCTTTCATTTTCATTTTCCATTGTTACACAGAGAGGATTTGAAAAGAAAGAAGAAGAAGAAGAAGAAGATGAGTTCTGTGTGCATATCAAACTGTGTGAACGACGCACGTGTGCCGGTGCGTGCGTCATACGTGAATCTCTACAAGTGGCCGGAATCCGAAGCGGAGTTTGTGCGTAGAAGGGGTTCGCACGTGCGTGGGCACCCGAGGTTGGTGGATAGTATCTCGTGCAGACAGATGTACCTACGAAGCTACAAATTTTCGAGGAAAGAGACGGTGCCGGAGAAAACCCAGAAATGTTTCGGAAAAGTTAAGGAGAAAGTGAAGGGTAGGTCTCGTCATAAGGGTAATGGGTTTGTGAGGAGAAGGAAGTGTTTGGTTTGGAGAAAAATGAGGGAAATCTCTTTCGCCGCCTTGTTTAAGATTTTCCGCAGGTTCTTGTCTTGCGGCGCTAGTTTAGATGTTGTCCAAACAAAATCTTGACTTCCATACATTATTCTCTTTCGTTAGTTTAAGGTTTCAATTTCAATTCAACAGCCAAATTTCCTTTTTGTGTATCATTATTTTTCTTTTTCATTTTTTAATTTGTTTTTGAGTGGGGTTTGTGAATGTAAGTATGGAATTTATGTTTAGGGTTATGTATTATTTTTTTTTATTTGTACGATGTAGAAGATTTTGTTAATTTTGCTCTCTTTCAGCATATTATTACCTTCCATATCCCATGGATGAATGTGAAAGTCATGATGAACTATTGAAGTTTATCTTTTTAGTTTTTTGGCTTTTCTTCTTTGAGTAACACTACCATGATAAGGGTTAGGAAGTGTTTTGTCTTTAACCTATTTTTTTTTTAGTATCGATTCAAATTTATTGATAATTATAACGTTATTTTGCTAAAATTCATGAGTAGAGAGCAAGAACTATTATATCTTATAATTTTTAACGGATTTCAATTAATGATAAATAATGCGTTATTTTTTATTTTGGATAAAAAAACGTATTGTTAGAATTATGCTTGTTTTAATGAATAAGTGAATCAATTAATTACGAGTAATGCATTTGCATGTGTTTGCCTGGAAAATAGTAAACTTATGTTGGAACTTGAAAGCTTTTGACTAACGTGTTGAAAAATGAAACTGTTAACGGAGTGATGGTGACTATTGATTTGGGCTTTTATTGATAATACATTTTAACTGTAATTTCAACGAAAAAAAATAGGGAGAACTTAGTATTTTTATATATTATTTTTAATATTATATTTTCTAATGATAGTGAAATTATCTATTTTAATTACTTATTTTATCTCTAAAGACAAAAAAACAAATGTCATATATTTTTAGGAATTACTAATTATAATATATTAAAATTATGTAATATTAAAAATAATAAATATTTTTTTTCTTTTTCCTTTACACATTTTAAATATAACAAAAAACTATAGAGATTAAAATAAAATAGAATAATATATGTAGGGACTTAAACTATATTTAAGTAAATTATTTTACACTAATTTCAAATTGTGTAATGACAAAAAATAAATAATAATAATTGTTTATGTTATATATAATTTTAATACATTATTGTAAGAGTTCCTCTCATATAACTTTTTCTCTCTCTGAAAAAAATATATTTAAATTGTATATTAAAATATTGAATGCGTTGTACGTATCATCTATTGAATTTGTGATAAAATAGATAGTTTTGATGAGAGTGTTACAATTATAATTATTAATTTAAAAATATAAAATGTATTTTATTGTCTTTATCTTTAGAGATGAAATATCTGTTGGTAACGTATTAAAAGAAAATAATTGATGTAGAGAAAATAAATTATAAGCTTTAAGTAAAATATAATGATTTTACATAAGCTACAATTAAAAAGTAAACATAACATATGTTAAAAACATATATTCCTTCCTCATCCACTAAAATTCAAAAAAAAAAAATATTATAACCATATTATACTTATTATTTAAATCTACTCCAAATATATGGATTTGGATTGCATTTTAAGAATCCAATTCATGCCCACCCTTACAACATAAAATAAAAATTTGGAAAATGCATAAGATCAAATAGAGTTAATAGATTGAATTTATATACATTTAAAAAGAAAATGAGAAATTATGGTGTTAATTACTTTATTACATGCACTTCTAAGATACCAATGATCTACATTTTTAGGTTGTACCTCAAATCCACACTAGAAAGATTGAGTTTGGTTACATATTTAAAATCCACACTAGAAAGATTAGCTACCCATTGTCATGAGAAACATCAAAATTCAGAAAGAAAAAAAAAATGAAGAAGAATGGTATAAGATAGGAGCAATGGAATAATGTTATCTGTATTTACAGTTTAGAAAGATACATGAATTATAATGGCACCTTTCAAATAAATCTCAAAATTTTTGGAAAAGTAGAAAGAAACTGGACGAGCAAAATTTGCTCCAAGTAAACTGTAAATTCCAAAAAAAATTGTTTCTACTTAGACTCAAACAATTTTTCAATGCTTTACCTATGACCGAATATTTACATGGCAAAAATTTCTTGTTAAATGAATTTTGTGGATCTTTCCCATTAATCATATTTCGCTCAGAAAATGTAATTAAGGAATATTTGAGAAGTTTACTCAACAATAAAAGTTTAGTGAGATCTTTAAAAATTATCTTGGCTTATTCTAACTCTTTTGTTTTTTACTAGAATCTTCATCTTTCTCTTCCTTCTTCCAAAATGATTATCCAATTCTCATAGGCAATTGTTAAAGCCACAAAACATAAATATTAGTGATTTTGCATGAAATTTAAGTAAAATTTGTCGAATAAGCATTACTCTAAAGGAAAAGAATTATGATAACTCTTAAACACCTAAAAATTAAAGTTCAAATAAGTTATTACTAAATGTCTTTGGACCAAACTCTTAATTTGGTGCATAACAATGAGAAGGGAACGCAGCATCAAAGAAAAATCAGAGCAACACCATAATAATAACGAGAAAATAGATATAAATATTAAAATAATGAGTTGAAATGAATCTAATCATGGAGGTATTTTTATATTTGATTTCCAGAGTCGAAATTTGAAGTTGTAATGCTTATAAGTGGTGGTCAAAAGAGAACATAATTGAGCAATGGCGTGAATAAATAAAGATAAAAATATAATCATAACTTCCACCTAATAACATTCTTTTTCATGGGTTTTACCTGAAAACTTGCGTTTTACTCTTTGTTCTGGCCGGTGGGGATCTAATCAGTGTGCTTCCTTAAGCTCATTCTTCTCTTATTGCTAAACTTTTTTCCCTCTAAAGTGCTTAACAACATCATTCATCTTCATCACAATCACTTTCCACCTACTTCACTCCTTAATCACATGCAAGTGCTTACGAACCTTACATATTTTTAAGAGAATGTTAAATAAATTTAATGTAAATAAAAAACTATATTGTCATTTAATCATAATAGGGACCAATTGAAATTTTTTACACATTTAGAGACTAAATTAATTTTTTAGAGGAATATTTGGTAGTGCATCACATATTTAAAAACCAATTAATCGTTTACCCATATAAATTGAAAAAGACTCCCAAATCTTGTAATTCTTTTAGTTGGATTTAATATTAAGTTCACTTATATTATTATTTTATGACTTATTTGAACAGGTTTCCTTAATTTTTCTGATTACTAACGAAAATATTATTTATTGAATTTTCAAAACATTTTAAAATATAGTTTAAGGAAAAATTACTATAGAGATTAGCCCCATAGCAAGCCTAAATATTAACCTTCACTATCAATTTAATCATTTTCGTTGCCACTCTAGAATTTTGCTAACAATTAGCATCAAACAGTAATATTTCTTAATCATTGGCTCAATTTAATTTTCTTGCTCGTCGTCTGCACATAAAAGAGAACTTGTTAAAAATTGATCCTTACCAAATTTAGGTTACAAATTATATAGTCCAATTTGTCTTCACTGATATTAATTTATTGGTCAACTTCTTTATATTCTTATTGTTCCAAGTAACTCTAAATAGAACTATGAGGACTATTAAAGTAGGTTGACAAGATCTAATTAAAAGTCTTTCTTCATCAATTATTTGGATAATCTTTGGCCCTCTATGGTTAGTGAAGATATAGTTGGTGATTAGAATTGTCTTAAAAGACATTAATGGATACAGTATATATAGCCACTAAAATCTTAAACAATATAGAAGTAATATAATAATAAAAATTACACAATAAGTGATTTTTATATTTTGTCTTGAATTATAAATTGAATCTATGAGAGAAATTATGTGAATCAATGATTAAAAAATATATAATAATATATATCAATTAAGATAAAATAAGAACTAAGAATTAAACTGAGAACACTAGTACAATATATGGACAGAATAGGAATAGGAGAATGACAAGAAATTAAGAAAGAAAATACAAAAACAAAATAATAAGTAACTAAAGAGAAGGGAAAAGATGAAAACAATAAAATAAAATAAAACTTATAAGATAAAAGAATGTGCCAAGGGCAACTGATAATCCACATAAGTGCATCAAATAATCTACCGCTTAAATACTACAAGATCAAGACAAAACTCATATATATCGAGGAGAATTAATAATATGAATCTTTTTGTCACGATTTTGACTTAGGACGTTAGAAAATCAAGTTATAAACTTCTTAGAATTGAAACAAAGAAAAAAAATAAATTAAATAAATATGACCACAATTTGTACCTAACAAATAATGGTAAAAAAAAAAAAAGAGAAATTGTATAATTCAAAAACATTCAGAATTGTTTAGAATTAATGTGCCAAATTTTACCATCAATCCACACTTAATTTTAAAGGCAAAGAAGGATAATTATTTGGTTATGGAAAAGACAGAATATTAAATGAACGCAATACTTATGAGGATGGAAGACATGTCTTTGAAATTACATGCACAAACACATGAAGGAATAAAAATCCTTACATGAATCTTAATTTTGGATCAATCAAAATCTAGTAGAACTAAAGGAATAAAAATCCTTAGATAAATTTTAATTTTGAATCAACAAGAATCTAGGTAGAACTAGTTTTCAAAAACTGAGTCTAGTTTCTTACCATCAAAATCTATCTATTCTTTTGTCTTAATTGAACACTACATATAACCTTTTGAGATTTATAAACATTACAAGATAAATAAGTCTATATAAATGTTAATAATTGACAAAAATGTAACTACTCAAAATTAAACCAATAATTAGTAAAGTGTAATTGTCCCGAAATTTTATTATATTCACTCTACAATTTTAACTAAAGGTAACTACAATTTTAACTAAAGTTGGTATCTACTGTGAAGGTGGTGGTGCTGGTGGAGGTGATGAACTCTGTTTAGGGAGATAAAAACATGATATGATTCAGGTGTGCAGTGGGTAATGTCATTGCAGGGTATATTATAGAGGTGCATAACGAATAATTCTGGCAAACTTGCGAAGTTGGTGTGTCTTGGGCAATGCCATTGATAAAGATTTCTGATATAGTTTGGATAAGATGTGAAAAATTAAGATGATGGTGGTGCACGGTTAAGAAGCTGTCAGATGATGTAGCATGTGAAATATGTTATGGGGAATTTTGTAAAATAGTGACGATATGGCAGCGGATGATGATGGGGACTGTTGTAAAACTAAGATGCTTCACAAAAGAAATAATAAGAAGAAAGACAAGAGACTAGAAAAGCTTTATCATTGATATGTAAAGAGTAAACAAATTACAAAACATTAACACAAAAGGCCAATTATATAGGAACAAAAGACAGAAAACAGAAGAACAGAAACGACTAAATAGAAAAGATGACTAACCAATGGTCTTAGCAAGCCATCATGAGACGGTTGAAATATGTTAATAGACTGTTTAATAGGATTATAGACTAACCAACCGTCTAAACATATTCTGGATTGTCTAAAGAAGATAAGAAAACATATCTAAGAATGCTCAGTGTCACCAAGATCGAATTATCTTGGTGGAGATTGTATAGCCGTGAATGATGTGGTAATATGTTATAATCTGCTATGAAGTATCCAAAATACTTTTATGCTCGGTTATGTGGATTTAAGGTTTTCATAACAGTAAGTGTTGGCCTGGATTTGAGGAAGAAGTTAGGACCGCATTGAAAGAAATCTGAGGAGGTACGTGAAAAGCAGATTCGTTTGGTGTTGTGTGTCGTTGTGTGAGACATGTTCTTTGGTTATTAGGTATTAATAATTGTATTGTAATGGTCTACAATTGTGGAAGAAGAGGTATATGGAAAGCTTCATCAAATGGCAATGTTATATGGCGCATACTGTCTCTGATACATGACGGTCTGTGAATTATCCAGTATTCCATGTTGTTTCTGATCCCAGTTTGTTTTCATAATGCTATTCTTGGTACCTGCTAATTCAGCAGAGTTAATTTAGGAATAAGTATAGTGAAATTGTCAAATTTTATTCTAATATATAAAAAATAATATTAAGAATTAATTCAAAATATAAATGTATTATATATATGGGAAGAATAGTATCAGTTCATTCTTATAGTATATCGTATGTTTTTCAACTTTTGAGGCTCTGTTTGTTATGCATTGGTAACTGGAGTACTGCTAATACTACTAATATATATACATAAATTATTCGCGGATTAAAAAAAAATGCAAACTCTTGTAATGTTCTACAGGTACAATGTTCAACAGTTTCAATTTTTAAAAATGAATATATTATCACATGAAAGCCATTCTTACTGTACATGTAAAAAATTAATTCATTCCCAGAAGACATATCCTTATACATTAAGTTATAATAATGTATTTTAAAAAGCTCAATATTATCATGTATTTTAAAAAACTCTATATAATTTTGGAATAAAGTCAATATTTTTATCCTATATGTTTCTAATCTAGCTCACCCTTAAAATAACTTTTAAACTAGTTAGAAAATAAAAAAATTATGACATCCTATTAACCAGTAAAAAAAGAAAAAATGAAATATAATAAACTAAACTAAACTTTCAATATTTGAAGTTTTATAATCATATTCAATTTCATGATTTACCTTTTAAAAAATTTACTTTACTTATTTATCTTTTAAATCTAACTTAATCCTTACTTCAATATAAACATCAACAAGGTTAAAAACTTTATCATAAAAATGATTGAAAATGGTTAAAAATAATACTTTAGGATCAAAACCTATTTTCGCCCACATTGTAAAAAAATTTAACATTCTTCACAAAATATTGAATTTGTAAATCACATATGTAAATCTGGTTTTTAATCATGATTGAAAGTGTTAATTCTAAATTGATAAAAGAAACAAATTAAACTAAATTTAAAAAAAATAAAGATTCACGATTAATTTAAACAAAACAACAAATGAAACTCAAAAGAGTGATTTAGATATATAAGGCTTCGGCAAATTTCCCATAAAGACTTCTAAAAGAATAAAAAAACAATTATATGACAAATTCTACAAACTAAATTTTGCATAAAATATTTTCAATTTATGAAAAAATTCACTATATCTTTTTATCTTATTTCTTAAATGTTTTCTACGTAAACTTGTTCATAACCATAGCAACAAATTATGTCATGGCCCTAAATTCTTGCAGAGGATCATTCAAAGACACAACCTAACATTCCTTCCGTTTTCTCTAAGAAGTCCATAACGGAAGATCAAATCCATGCATTGCAAAAATCTGTAACACAGTATTAAACTACAAAATCACTTGGACCATATAGTATTCAGGAGGTTAGAGTTATTTACTCAACAATCTGAGTATCGGACTACACACCTTTTGCACTCATACCATCATTCTAAATATGAATAAATAAAATACTTAAATTATTTTGAAGAGCTAGCATGTTTTATACCTTGTGTAATCAGTAAGTGTGAGAGAACTTATAAACCAGACATCAAGATATTTATCAGAACCACTGACAACATCAAGATTAAACTATACAAACAACTAATTATCCATTTTAAGTCAGATTTTAGATTAAAACGCAGTAACCCTAGTGCAGTTAAAAAATTCCATTATCTAGTCTAAATTAGCAAAAAACTATTTGACAAAATTGAATATACAAAAAATCGGCATCATGGCAATCAAACGATGACCATAACATAATAATAGCTGACTTCAAAACCAAAAGCATGAGTGCATCAAGTTCAATGAATGAGAAAACCAACACATAAACTGTATCTCGTGTCTTAAAAATTCATAAACTTTTCAGTTGCATCAACAAACTTCAAGAACTAGAACTATACTCTGTTTCTGCATGAGCATATTCATCAACAGAAGATTAGATCCTCTCGCGCAGAACTAGAACTACACTCCATTCAAGTCGTACTGTTCACTACGAATACCAGAGAGTAAGATGGAAAAACCAACATGGCCTACCTTTTACAACGTAAGATCGGGCTTTTTTCCTAAACAAGTAAAGTTCAGTGAGATAAGAACAAACATAAAGTAACTAGTTCAAAATCGAGCTTTCAAAAGGGAACTCTTCATTGAGTACCCATTCTATATGAGTCTGCACAGTTTATATATCAAACAGTAAACACAACAGCATTTCTACCACATCTTTCACAAAAAAGAACAAGTAAATACCAAGGGCGAATAAAAAATCATACATACATTTAATACGCAACTAGTTAGAGAGTATAGTTAAACCACAAAAACCCCCCACTTGCCCATCAATCAAGTCTTGCTTTGCTTCAAGGTACTCGAAAAAGAAAAGCGGAGCCAGGTATTACTCTGTTCAATTGCATCCTTCACTTGCTCAATATGTCAATTTTCTCCCAAGTCATCCACGAATGCAACCATGTTGCACTGATAAGAAAACATCAAATACCTTGTGAATTAAATCTAAAAAACAATCAATAATACAAACTATGACAGCAATGCCTTTTATCATAGAAGGAACACACACACAAAAAAAAAATTTGCAGGACATCCTATATAACACAAATCAAGAAGCAATTGCTAGCATTAATTAAATGTAACCCTAAACAAAAATAAAGAACAGTAAGGTTGAGATTGTGAAAAGTAAAAATTTATTGAACTAAAGTGAAGAGCTTGTTTTAGCCATACAGTACAATCAAGCATAAGGGGAACACGGAAAATTCAGACAAAAATAGAATGAACAGTATCAAAATACCCAGTAACAATTAAGGGCGTAAAGTACAGCTCCTAGAGTGAAGTTGGATTTGAAAGAGAACATGATCACACTTTTCCTTTTCTTCTATTCCGCACAATAATTGAAAACATAAACACAAAAAATTAACATACTGACACAGCATTCCAGTATCGACACCTCTCTAACGGTAGATGTAGCAACTATCAAGTAGCAACAAAGTGATTGAAGAACCTGATATGTAGTCAGTGAATTTGTTTCAAAGCTCAAATTCTTCGTCCCTGAGGGCAATCTCCGCGGCCTCTTCTTCCTCCTCATCGAGCACAAAGTATTCATTCCTCTCCACAGGCCTAAACATGTAGAACATGACCACGTAAAAGGCGAGGCTAGCAGTCTCCTCGGCGAGATTGCTCACCCACCGGTACTTGTACGCGGCAATGGTTTTAAGTGCAAAGACAACAATGCGCGTGAAGTACAAGTAGCCAATGACAACGATGTAGAACTGTCTGAAGAGGGTTAACTTGGCGAGGTTCCTGGCGGCTTTTCCGTCGGTTTTGGAGGTTTCCCTGAGAGACCTAATGGACCAGACGATAGGGAAGATTATGGCGCAGCAGCAGATGATGTCGACGAGCAAGAAGACCTGGTTCCAGGTGACCCAGTCCTTGATGAAGGGGCCGGTTTCGCCAATAACAACGGAGGCAACGTTGGCGAGGACCTGGAGGGGGATGACGATCATGAGGACCTTCTTTTCGCGCTCCTGGAGGAAGGGTTTGAGGAAGGACCACCCAGTGCCGACGAGGACGATGACGGTGAAAAGGAGGACGACGCGGATGAACTGGAAGATGTAGAAGAGGACGTCCCAGCCGTGGGGGGTACCAGTGCTTTTGACGTAGTGCTTGTCCTCGGCGGCGCAGAGGAGGTTGAGGGCCTTCATGAGGAGGAGGGCGCCCATGAGGAGGTGGATCCGGTGGAGGGAGCGGCGGTTGGAGTGGCAGAGGTAGAGCCAGAGGGCGAGGAAGGCGTAGTAAGCGACGGAGAAGAGGAAGAAGAGGGAGGGAAGCTGGGTCTGGCCGGCGGATAGGTAGTCGCGGGAGTTGTCGGGGTCGAGGTTGTAGAGCTCCGTGTGGACCGCCATGGAGACGGAGGTTTCCGGCGCGCAATTGGCGAAGAATAGGCTGTATTCGTTGGCGATTGTGACGGGGAAGGTGCGGTTGACGGAGGCAGCGGGAGGGGGAGAGAGGTCGCGGAAGGTGAAGAGGCCCTTGATGTAGTGCGAGTCGAGGACGCAGAAACTAGGGTTTTGCTGGATCTCGATTAGGACTTGGAGAAGGGACTCTTCGCTCAGGAGAAAGAACCCTAACCGGGAAGGGTCTGGTTGCGACCCCGACGACGCCACAACGGACACAGAGGAGACCGCGATCGACACATGGCCGGTGTGCGTGAACCCGAATTTCTCCAAGAGGATCATGGGGCGGGTGTCGGAGGTTATGGTGAGGGTTTTGATCTCCGCCGTGGAGGGGAACACCAGAAGGAGGAGGAAGAAGGCGGCGACGCCGGTGGCGAAGGCGGTTTTCCCCATTTTTGACCGGTTAGGGTTTGAGTGTTGGAAATTGGAAATGGGAAATTAGGGAAAGGAAAGGAGCAATGACCTGAAGATTGAAGTAAACGAGTGTTCCTTTGGGGTGTTGGCGTATTGTTGAAGGCAAATACGGTCTCAGCGTCGATGATTGCAATGCGGACAAACAATTCCGCGTTTATAAACGACGTCGTCAATACTGAGTCCTCGAGCTACCCGGGCAGAGCAACCAATTTTGATGTTCCCAAGAAGTGGCAAGGATTTTTTGAGGGGCCCAATTTGTATATTGGACTATTGTGGCCCAACTTTTTCACCGACCCACATTTATAGCTCCCTTAATTATTAAGTCACCGTTTCTTAGGTTCATCGTATTGTAATATAATATACAACTCTATACATGGGAAACGTCTTGCAAGTTCTCATTCAACATACATTGTGAGAGAAAGCACAGTGAAAAAAATTATGATAAAAATTTATTATTTATTATGAAAAAAATAAGAGAGAAGAAGCATGGGATCTAAAGAACAATTAAACGGAATTGTAAAAGTATGTTTATAATGTTTGCATAACAAATTATATCGTTTATTAATAAAAATACTAAAGTGAAAGGGAATATAATTAATAATTTAGGGAGGTATAAGTAACAAAAGTAAAAAAAAAAAAAAAAAACTCCTATTCTGTGTTAAAATTCGAAGTTCTTGTCAAAATAACATTTAAATTCATAGTTCGTAATATAAGGTAAGATCAAACTCCTCTTAAATATATTTGATATAAGGGATTTTTTAGAATCATGTATTTTCAAAATTAAATTGAAGAGAATATAAACTTCATCTATTTTAAATTTTCAAAAGTGAAAAATCCATATTATAATTAAACATTTGTTTAAAATAATTTCATAGCATATATATACGTACTCAAACAAAATATATAAAAATTTTGTATTTGAAAAACTAAATAAATAAGTAGTCAAATTAGACGCTTTAATTGAAAAATGTTCTAAATGACCAATGTTATGTTCGAACTAACTTCTTTACATAGTTAATGAAAATATAGATTGTACTATTTTATTAAAAATGTCTTCTTCAAATTATGAGTCAACTAACTCGTATTGAGTACACTACTAGTCTAAATATCAGAAGAAGAAAGATAGTCTTAACATCTTCTTCTAATAACTAGAAGATTTGATTTATAATCTTATCTAAACTATCTAACCTAAGACATTTTGGGCCTCATAAATAGTTTATATAACCATTAGTTTTGATCATAACTTATAATTACAATTAATATTTATATGTTCATTGGAAAAATTACATGACATTTCTTATAGGAAACTATTCATACATCCAACATGTCAATACAATAAAAACATATTAAAACTAAAGATACTTTGATTCATAATAAATTGAGTGTAACAAATATCTTTATCAACTACAGGGTTACTAACTTTTGTTACAACTTTGACATGTAACAAAAGATCAGCACACTAGTTAGATTTTAAATAATACCTAATTTTAATTATAAAGTGACTGCATTCCAAATAAAACTAATTTTGACATAAGGTAGTTGAGTTTCAAAAATATTAAAATTTTGAAAAAAAAGTGGTGAAATGTTAAAAAATAAGTTTTAACCATGACTAAAATTTTCCACTAAAATCTTGATAGAAATATTTCACCTGGAATTCAAATTTTATTCCCTCACATATCAATAAAAATCCCCCGTTGCCATTTGTAGACTTCAACCACAAACACAACATTACATTATTATACTAGCGAGCACACTACTACTTTGGATATCTTGTTCTTCTATCACCTTTTAATATTTAAAAATAAAGATACAATTTTAATATACGGATTTAAAACCAGAATAGATTTAATAGGTCTTTTATAAATGTGTGCAGTTTTCACTCTTATTACAATAAATGGATAAAATGAAATTTAATTACGTAAATTAATAAGTCATGTTTAAGACAATGTAAAAAGATCATATTAAACACAAAATTTCTTTTTATCTTGTATGAAGTCTTCTATGTATATATATTTTTTTTCTCTATGAAAATTAAAGTTATACTTCAAAATATAACTTTTAATTTATTTTACCGAAATTATATTTGAACACGATTTTTTTTTTCATATTTTCTATCACGACTTTTTAAAAAAAAAAATCAAAGTAAGCACAGTTTTTTTTTGAAAGCGGTTATTCCAAAAATTATAAAATTACTTCGTACACGCAGTCTAAATTTTGAAATCAGAGAGGAAAATTCCAATAACTTTTATTTTGACCTTTCATCACCAGTAACACTTCAATGATATCAGATCTTAATAAAATAAATTTTTAAATTCAATTCAATGACCTTTCATCACCAGGATATTGTTCTTTTTGAGAAAAATCTATTTTCTGATTTTAAATCCTTATTTTGAAACTATCATCTCATCTTACGTCAAGAAAGATAGAAAATGTAACTTGATAAATCTTACACTCTTCCTCATCCTAAAAACTCTCTCTGCCTCTAGCAATAAACACAGACACAGAATTGAAATAGAGAATTCGGTTAAAGATGCAACTAAGTCTAGTTCTGCTCCGCAACAGAACATGAATGTCATGGGATGAAATGGGAAACTTTGGGTGGACACAGTTCCTTCACTGCATCCTTGTGTCAGTGGCACTGTACTTCAATTCATATCAATTATTTATTCAAAGCAATCTACACTGATTACCAAGAAGTCTTATTTTCAAGCACAATTTTAGTAAATAAAATTGAAAGTTGTATTTTGAAATACAACTTTAGTTTTCGCAGAAAAAAAAGAGTATAGAAGTTGTGCATATATGCTTAATTTGCGTATAAGAAAAAAAAATGATTGATAAGTCGTGTATAGAAATACAAAAATTTCAAAATATAATTTGTTTTAAGCATTTACGTAATCATTTGTAAAGAAAACAGTTTTCATAACTAGAGATGTTGTAAAGTGCAGATATTGTTGTAGGAGGTGACGGTGCAAATATTGTTCTAATGATATCATCGAGGTGAAGTGATTTTGGAATTTGATATTTACGCTGTGAATAAAACTATTCACATTGTGTTTCAAAGAGAAATTTCATTCATATTATTTGACATCACTCTCACACACTTCTTCTTCCTTCTCATCGCCGATCGCATCGTTATGAAGAAGCCTAAACAAGTAGAACATGACACCGCAAAACACAAAACTATAAGTTTCCTCAACCAGATAACTCACCCACTCGTACTTATTATAAGCAACAACGATCCTGAGAGGAACCAGCAAAACGCGCGTGAGAAACAAGTACCCAATCACCACCTTGTAGAACCACCTCATCATGATAACGCTAGAATAGTGCAACTCCATAGCAGCCTTGCCTCGGGCGAGGGGGAAAATTTCCGCCAGCGTTCCTAGGGACCAAACAACAAGGAAGAAGATCAAAAAGCAAGAGCCAAAGTCAAGGAGCAAGAAAAGCAGGTTCCAAATAACCCACTCCTTCATATAGGGTCCAGTCTTCTGAACAACAACAAAAGCCACACTACCCATAACTTGAAGCGGGATCACCACGAAGATCACCTTCTTCCCCCTCCCCCGCGCCAAGGGGTGGAGGAAGGTCCAGCGTGTCCCCACCAAAACGACCACGGTGAAGAACAAAACGACACGAATGGAGTGGAAGATGAAAAAGAGCACGTCCCAACCGCGAGATACGCCACTGACCTGGACGAGGTACTTGTCCACTGCGGAGAAGAGAAGGGAGAGAGCCTTCGCGAGGAGGAGCAAGGCCATGAAGAGGTGAACCCAGTGAAGATAATGCTTGGTGACGTGGCAGAGGTAGAGCCAGAAGGCGAGGAAGGAGAAGTAAGCGATGGAGAAGAGGAAGAAGAGCGAAGGAAGGTAGGTTTGGCCGGAAGATAGGTAATTGGGGGAACCGTTACGGTTTAAGTTGTAAAACTTGGTGTTGACGGTCATGGTCACGGAGCTGCCGGCGGCGCAGTTGGCGAAGTAGAGGCTGTATTCGTTGGAGATGGTGACGGGGAAGGTGCGGTTGAAGGAGGCGGCCGGAGGGGGAGAGAGGTTGCGGAAGGTGAAAAGGCGTTCAGTGTAGGGAGAATTAAGGAAGCAAAAGCTAGGGCTATGTTTGATTCCTGTCAAGGCATGGAGGAGTGATTCTTTGGTTATTAGGAAGAACCCTAGCGACGAAGGGTCCGGTGGCGGCGACGGGGCCGCTACGGACACCGACGACACCGCGATAGACACGTGGCCCGGATAAGTAAACCCGAATCTCTCAAAGAGGATAAGTTGTCGCGTGTCTGATGTTATGGTTATGGTTTTTATCTCGGCCGTGGAAGAAGACACGAGAAAAAGGAGGAGGAGGAGGAGTACGGAGGTGATTTTGGTCATCTTGGACGTGAATTGGTGATTGTTAAGGAAAGGAGGCTGATGAAGCGACACAACACAAGTTAGCGATGGTTTTATGTGTCTTAATCTGGTACTTGACGAAAAGCGGAAAACTAAAGATGCATGGGACTTTCCAATGCTGTTATGATGTCGTGTGTGTTTGGAGTTATCAATCGTTGGGCAGCTTGGAATTCATATTCCAATTTATCCTCGATTTGATACAAGTCATTAAAAAGCCACAAATAATAAATATATGATGAATAGAACATATAAGAATTTAATTAGCACAATTAGAGAAAATAATAAATAAAACATATAATGATTTAATGTATTTTAATTAGATTATTAACAAATTTAGTCTATATTTACTTCTTACATATCAGGAGACATTATTTCCAACATGATAATTTACCTATGGATTAAATATGTTTGTTGTGAGAAGAAGTTAAGTCTAAATCCTTGAGATATATATAAATATATTACAATAATTATACTAACATAAACTTTACAATTATTTATTTTTTATTATGACTATTATATTATCAATATTAATAATATTAAAATAATAATAATAATAATATTAAAAAATATAATATAAAATAATATTATTAATATCATTAATAATAATTACAACATTATTATTATTATTATAAATAATAATGATATTAATAATAATAGTAATAATAATAACTGTTGTGATAATAATAATAATAATAAATCATAAGAATAAAATTAAATATAATGTTCATAAGATTTTTAATTATAGAAGTTAATAATAATAACAATACTATAAATAATAATATTAATGATAATATTAATAAATATAATGTCAAAAATAATAATATTATGCATATTAACAACATTAGTATTAAAATGATAGTTATAATTATAATAATATTATTATTAATGATATTAATAATAATAGTAATAATATTAACTGTAATAATAATAATAACAGTAAAACTAATAAAAATAATATTAAATATAATATTAATAATAATATTAATTATATATGTTAATAATAATAATATATTTTTACTAAACTTATTAATATTATTAAATTTTGTTAATAATAATAGTATTAATATTGTTAATAATAATGTTAATATAATTAATAATAATATTATTAGTATAATATTAAAAATAATAATAATGTTAACAATAGTAATAATTTTAATAAAATTAATACTTAATATTATTTACAGAAAGATTTGTATGTGATTACTTATCGATTTATATTTATACGTAATTATATATGGGTTTGAAGTTATATCTACGGAAATTCGTAGGTAACAAATTTGTATATAAAATTCGTAAGTAATGTCAAATTTACTTACAATTAAGATTCGTACGTAATTATTTAATTTTTTCGTAGATAAATTTCGTACTTAAAATTCATATGTAAAATCTTATATAATTGATCCTTTGGTAAAATTTGTAAACAATACTAAATTTATATATTTTTATATTAATTGTGCAAAATTATTGGGCTATGAACTCAAAATACTCACAATGTAAAAGTAGAAATTTGTCATTAATATTCAAATTACCTATATTTTTTAATATTTCTACCTTAAATACATAAGTTTGGTATGGAACTTAATGTTATATTACAATTCCTAAAAATGATAACTTTTCACCTTGATAAATAAGATTAGCCTCAATTAACCCATCTACAAGTTTTATTTTAATTTTTGTCTTGTTAACCTTGATATAGAGGTTTTCAAGTTCACTGACTTAGAGGTCTGAATAAAATGATCCATTATGAACTTCATTTTTGAAGCGTAATAAGATATGTTACTCATATAATCAATTATGCAGCGTATTACTCCTTTGTTGTCATGTTTGCTTGAAGCTTTTTTAACCATGAAAACTTATTTCAATGCATGCAAACTTTCTTATGAACAGTGACACATTTCCAATACCAACTTAAGTCGCACCAACCAATAACTAATCTGCACTTCATGTAACATCATGCAAAAATAAATAATTAAACCAACCATAACACCAAGTCAAGCAAGAAGAGAAGGAAACAATCTACCAAAGGTGAACCAAGGTCATATGTACTAACACATTTTTAATGACAATTTCAAAAGCTAGCAACTATAGTCAATTAAATAATTTCTCCCCAATGTTCAATAATTTGCATTCAACCATGTACAATGAAAAAAAAAATAACAAGGACAATTTGGTTTTCTCCGTAAATTGTCTTTCTTCTTCTTTCTTTGGACCTTGGCCAAGCGTCATGAAAGTCCTTCTCCCGTAAATCCTTACCCCTCCTCTCAAATCAACAGATCCAAAGGAATGACCATTTCTCTTTTCTATCCGGATGAATAATATTTACTTGGATCCAAGTATAACGATAAAGAATACGGTATAACTATTTAAAAGTAAATTATTTTGAAACTATTTATATTTTAAATTCATATTATTTTCCATTTTATCATTAAATATAAAATCTAAAGATGGAAAATAAAATAAAATATTTGCATGATATCATCTTTGTTTACATGTATAGATGATATTCTAATAATTAATATATGTATTTATTAAGCATTTTTTATATTTTTATCTAATCATGAATAATGTGTAATAAATTAATTAGGTTTGGAAAAAAAAATTTAGGTGAATTTCTTAACACTAATGATAAATGTTTATTAAGGTTATTAAATGTCATATCTTTTTTATATTTTTAATTTGTTGATAGTGAATGAAACGGAAGATATAAAGAAAATTAGACATTAATAAAAATGAAATTGATTGCGATATATTGTCTATAACTTGTGTAACGAGTAATAGGGTAAAGAGATGAGTTAGATTCGACAAAGTGAGAATGTGTTATTTTGAAATTCCAATTTTGTTTTCAGAAAAATATAAAAATAAAGTTAATAAAAATATCAAATTTTAATTTATTAATAACACAAAACGTTAAAAAAATACGAACGCAAACGTGAGTCACTGTATTTCTACTAATTAATATAAGTTATATTATCAACTAATTCGAATACACCTTTATAAAAGTTACTAAAAGTAATAAATAAATGACGATTTAAGTTTTTTAAAGGATAAGCTGTAGTTTAAAAAGAAATATACAAATGGTTAAATCATATTTTAAAACCCACCACTCTGTAATTGTAATTTTTTAATGTAATGTTGTTATTGAATTCATGTTTTAATTCATCACTTCAGTTTGAAAATACTTTTTTAAACAATAGTTTTTCTAAAGAATACGTTTATTTAAATAAATAAATAATTAAAATTGTATTTTGAAAAAAAAATTCAGTCATTTTGAACTAAAGTAGTATAATATTTACAAAAGATTTTTTTTAGTTTTATATTTTATTTAAAAAATGGCCTCCAAGATATAAAAAAAATGGTTCATGGAGAAATAATATTGTAAATTTTTAATGAATTTGTTGTCCCAATTATCATCAAAATTTATTGTGGATGGGAAAATTGACATTTGCATACTGAGAAACATAGAACATGGGAACACATTAATTAAATTATAATTCCAACCTGTTTTTTTATCTGCTTTTTTCTTTTGACCCAAACCTTCACCTAACATATCACGTGGTCAACGCGTGCGTATTTAAAAATAATTCCTCAACAAGCCATAAAGAAGTAATATTCCGAAAGAGAAAAGAGAATAAACCTTGGCTACATATAAGTGAATGTGATGGATGTTTATTATCACTCTTGTTGCATTAATTTTTCTACATACGAAGATATTTTGTTGAAGATAAGTTCATACTATATTTTAATTTATTTAAAAAATATATTTTAATAAAAGTACTTTTAGTTGACATATAATATTTTAACTTGAATTCATTTCATATATTTATGAGTACTTAAAATTTGAGTTTAACTAATTGGCATTATCAAGATTGAGTGGTGTAAGAATTAAAATAAATATATTTTTGTTTTCTAAGAACTCTTTTTTTTATGATAATATGTAGATTAACCTTTTCATACATATTTATAGAAAAATATTAAAATAAAATTAATTATTTTTTATATAAAAAAATTACCTTACTATATTTAATTTTAATAAAGACTCCTTTCATTTAACTAATTTGAAGATAAAGATGCATGTATTTTAGTTTATGAAAAAAAATTAAATGCAATATATATTCTGCTTTTGCTTTCTTTATGGAAATATTTATCAAAAACACCCACAAATAGAGCTTTACTTTAAATGAAATTTAATAAGCTTATATCTTAAGAATTTTGTTTTATATATAATTTATATTTGACAATTATATATTTAGAACGTGGAAATATTTCGTAATCTAATTTTATATCTTGAATTCTGTCACTTATTTACATACAACATTAAAATTAGATAATTTTAAAATTAAATAAATCTTCTATCATTTCTATATTGTTAAATGTTGATGAATGGTATTCAAGTTCAAATAAGTAATGAAATGAAAATATAAAAAATAACCAAAATAAAATTTTTAAATCTAAGAGTGAATACTATGTTAAACAAACATGGAGGGTGGTCGGTGTTGTGATTCGTCCATGCTGAAGCACAAAAACGACCGAAAAATGACGAAAAAACCCCGCTCACGATTCGTTATTTATGCATTATCCCCGAAGGTAATTCTGGTAATATGGCTGCGAAAATGGAGTAATTGAGGATTATCGTCGTGGGAGTAACTATTTAAGGCGTTGAGTGAAAAGGGTTGTTTCTGAAACCGGAATATTTCTTTCTGGAATCCAAATCCTCCACAAGTTCAAACTTTGAACCCTCCACGAAAACGTTCACAACGACCTAGGACAAGGAGGTGGAGGATTCACACCATCATTACATAAAAATAAAACAAAAGGGAAGAAAAACTGGAATCGCCATCAGTTTTTGAGTCCACTGATTTTTTCTGAATCTGTAAGTACCACCCTCTTTTTTATATTGATGTTTCCGTTTTCAACTTTGGATTTTCAGTCACCCTTTTAATTATTCTCTTTATGGGTTGGAAAAAGTCCCTTTTTTGTGCATTAAATTAGTCATTGTGTTTTTCTGAAGTTGTTATTTTTTGAATAAATTATATTTGTGTTTGCATGCAGTGGTGTTGTTGATCAGGAACCGTAATGCTAATCAGTGGAAAGAGAAAAAAGTAGGAGGAATTATTTATGTATGTCGTTGGGGTTACATTTTGAGGTCTGTTTTGTTTTTTGACCTCTCTCTTCCTCTGAGAAAGAAAAAAAAAAATGAATGTGGTAGGAAAAGTTGGAAGCTTGATATCTCAAGGTGTGTACTCAGTTGCAACCCCTTTTCACCCCTTTGGTGGGGCTGTTGATGTGATTGTTGTTCAGCAACAAGATGGGACATTTCGGAGTACGCCTTGGTATGTTCGGTTTGGTAAATTTCAGGGTGTTCTCAAGGGTGCGGAAAAGTATGTTAAGATAAATGTTAATGGTGTTGAGGCCAATTTTCATATGTGTCTTGACAACTCAGGGGAGGCTTATTTCTTGAAGGAGGTGGATGATGATAAAGTGATTGATTCAATTGAGGCAGTTCAAGATTCCATTGACAAAAAGAATGGCTGTTTAAGTAATGTTCATAGACTTGATCATAGCGTCTCAGATTCTGGGGTTCTGAAGTTGAAAGATGGGAGTGATTCCCCAGTTGTGCGTGTGCCTCAAATTCAAAGGGCAGAATCTGATGTTGAGAGGAGATTTTATGACTTTCCAGATGATAGATCTTCTTTAGAAGATTCAGTTGAGTTGTCAGAGTACGACTCTAATTCATATGGAATCCTAGAGGGAGACAATTTTTCAGAGTCAGAGGGTGCACAACCAGAGATGGTCTTGGTGAGTGTTGATGGTCATGTATTAATGGCCCCTATATCAGAATCAGAGCAAACTGAGGAGACTGTGCAGTTAAAAACTCCTCAATTTAATCTGGGACCAGGTGAAGAGACTGACTTATGTGAAGGCAATGGAGAGTTTGGAGCAAATGCTTGGGCTGCTGATTATATTAGTAAGTTAGATGCTCAAACAACTGATGTTCATCCTAGATGTTGTAACATTAACGGTGACGATAATGCTTTTAAGCTCTCAAACGAAGTTTGTCAAAGAGAGGAGGTCCATAGTAATCAGACACAGGAATCCTTAGAGATTAAAAATCAAGAAGATCGCGTGAAAACTGATTTAGAAGTGGCTGCATCAGGTATCAAAAGGGAGAATGTTTTCAAAAGCTGTTTGGAGCTACAAGATTTTGGTCAGCAGACTGGAAATGCTGCTGATTTACAAGATACAAGTTCTTCATTGGAGATTCAAAATTCAGCAGAGGAATCTAATGCAAGTTGTTTTGTAGTTAATGAAAATGAACAAGAGAGGATTGTGCAACCTAAAAATGGTGATGATTTATCACCTCCTAGTTGTTCTATTTCTTCTAATGGCCATGGATCTCCAAAATCAGAATTGGAAATTCAAGAAGTTGCAAAAAATGCTTCCGGAGAAGTTGAAACTGAAACTTCTCATTCTACCTCAAATAGTGAGGTAGATGAGAGTCAACAAACCCCTGCACTCAAAGCTGTTAGGACTACACGTGAGGTAGTGGAACCTCAAACAGAAACTTCAAATAAAGGGGATCAAAGCAACTTGGGTTTGGGTAAGACCAGTGCTGCAAATGCGTTGCACTTGGATTCTTCGATTATTTATTTAATATTAATACACTGTTTGTTTATTCTCATTTATCTATTAATTTGCAGGATTTGAGATTTCACTTTGTGGTCATGAATTTAAGCTGGGCATGGGTTCAGTAGCTGCTGCTGAAGTGTTTGAAGCGCATCGCATATCTGCAGTTGACTTCACAAGTTCTGCTCCATCAATAATTAAAAATCCAAATCTTGTTATCAAGTTTCAAGAGAGGTACATGACGTGGGAAAAGGCTTCTCCTCTTGTTCTTGGAATGGCTGTTTATGGTTTAGATTTACCGGTTGAGCCCAAAGATACGATTCCTGTGGAACAGGATCATGCGTTGAAGTCTAGGGATAATGATCTAGGATCATCTTCGGCTGGGCGCAGATGGAGGCTTTGGCCTATTCCTTTTCGAAAGGTCAAAACATTTGACCATACTAATAGCAATGCATCAACTGAGGAGGTGTTTCTTGATTCTGAGTCTGGAACTTTTGCAGACCAAACTCCAACATCCAGTACCCAGGGGTCTCCTCGTAAGCAATTTGTAAGAACAAATGTTCCCACTAATGAGCAGATAGCTTCCTTAAATCTGAAAGATGGTCAAAATTTGGTAACATTCAGTTTCTCTACAAGGGTTCTCGGTACACAACAGGTTTTGACATTCATTGACTGACTATGTGTAAGTTATACACAATGGTTTTGTTTTGCTTAAGATAGAAGTTTTAATTGCATTACAGGTTGATGCTCATATTTATTTATGGAAGTGGAACGCAAGAATTGTTATTTCAGACGTTGATGGAACTATTACCAAGTAAGGGTGCTAATAATGCTTTTTAGGCTACTTGGTATTCTTTGAACTTGACTTGGACATGGATGCTACTTCAATATTGTTATTTTTCTATACAACTCTGTACTCTGTTCAGATTAAATTAGATGTAGATGAAATCCATGTGTGTATCCGTAATGCAAATTTTGGTAATTGTTGATGTTGTTTAGACTGTTACAAAGTGAAAGACAATGAAGAGGGGGTAGGATCTGCTTTCAAGTATGAAATTTCATATTTGTAGTTGTTCCTCGTCCTGGAGTTAGGCTTTCTATAAGCTTATGGTGCATTAAATGGTTTTTTAGTCTGAAGCATCTGTCACTAGCTTTTGCACATCCTATGTAAAGTTCTGTTGCTGATCCTTTGACTAAACCTTGTAGTGAATTGTCTTCGTTTTTCTTTTTTTTTTTTAGATTGTTTCCCTTTGATGGTAGTGTTAGGAAGTGCATCATATACGAAAAAGGTAGATAGAGAGAGAAAGAAACCATCCTTATTAATGAATCCTTCTCTGGAACAATGACTTTAAAGAGAAGATAAAATCTGAATGGGTAGCTGGTTAGTTACATTTTTTACAAAGCCCCATTAACCGGGGTGACTGCACATAATAATTGGGCCTAACTCTATTTCTACTATTGTATTGCTTCTCAATATGAGGTCTTACAGATTGCACAACTTTCAACCCAACTTGTCTTTGTTATTATAGATTATGACGGTGCAAAAAAGAAAGAAAAAGTTAAATTAAACCTAACCACTCTTGAAAATTGCAGACAATGTACATGGTTTTGAAAATTGCAGACTCATTATCCGGTTTTAAAGACCGATTATAAATAAAACTAATTCTAAATCAGTTTTGGACCATTTTAAAGATAAGTCTTGGTTTAAAAAACTTGTTTTGAATTAAAACCCAGTTTTGAACCAAATCCAGTTTTGTTCATAAACTGGTTAAATAATTTGAATCTGTTTGGTCAATAACCAAACTAGTTTTGTAAAAATTGAGTGGTTTGATTAAAATGCAATCTGCATATTCTGTTTTAAATTGAATTTGGTTTGGTTTTATATACAAAACCATGTACAACCATGGGCCATAATGTTCATTCATGACAAAATGATTTAAACATGATTGCATTTGGTCTTATGACTAGACAAGCATGTCTGAATACGGAGGGATAGAAGTCAGTTGCATTATAATTTGAGAACCACAATAAAAGGCTTGTGTTTTCTTTCCTTTTAGGTCTGATGTTTTGGGGCAGTTCATGCCTTTAGTTGGCAAAGATTGGACGCAATCTGGAGTGGCCAGGCTTTTCTGTGCCATTAAGGTATGTATATTTTTTTTATTTGTACAGATCTAACATATGTTCATTTCAATTGGGATAGGATTGTTATGGAAAAAATTTAGTGAGGTAAATGGAAGCAGATCTTCATGGGATAGTTCTGTAAGAAGTTATTGTACAGTGGAATGTCTAATTAAATTTCGAATTCTTGTTGCTAGTTGTTCATTATGTGTCTCTTAACATAGATGTGTACTTTTATTCCCAAATTTTGGTTTGAGTTTGTGCAACTGATGAGGGACTCTTATTAGAGACAAAGAAAAGAAAATTCAGTTGCTGGGTAACTTAGGTATTCTATTTTAAGGATGAATTGAACTGTAGCCTAGAAATGCTTATTGCATCTGCAGTGATTGAAAGTACACTGTCCTTTGTGAGGTTTGTTTATAGATCTTATGTAAATGTAAGTATATATGCGCCCATAAATTTGTGGGTTTAGAATGAACTAAACCTTCCTCCTTTGAGCCTGGACTTGAAATTGCTCAGCAAATGAGCCTGAGGCCTTGTTGAATATTTTTTGTTCAATCAACATGCATAGTCCATATGAAGGCTGGTGACTAGTTTGACAATCTGCTTTCATTACCTGTTGTAAATAGCGGTTTATTGGGATAAAAGTATCTTTAGGGTCTCTATATTGATTAAGATAAAATATCTTTAGATTCTTCCTTTTTGTTTCCTTTTTAAGAGAGATTGATTTTTACAAAAATACAGAATCTGAGAATGTAATTGGTGTGATTTTTATCAACAAAATTATTTTTTTTTTGTTTTCCTATTACATACCCATGAATTTTTAGTTTATCTAAATTTTGTATCAAGGATCTTTAATAAAATACCACATGATTCAATGATTGGATTTTTTTAATTTTATTTCTATGAAAATTATAAAATGGATTAAGTGTCCAGGACTTACTCTTGGACCAACCCTTTCCTTTATTTATTATTATGCAATTTAGGACTAGGATCCCTTATGTTATAGGAGAAGAAATTAAGATAAATTGAATAAAACTTATATAATTTAAAATCAACTTGTCCATCTCAACTTTTGAACAACTCGTTAATATAACTCCTCTAAAGTTTGAGGTGTGTAAGTTAATTTTCATTTATGAGAAAAGTTTGATTCATTTTACTTTGTATTTTTTTTATCCTACGAGTGTTTCTTAATATGTTTATCCTAATTGCCCCAGATTTCTGCTTGCATTTCTTTCCTTTAGAATGAAAATGTACACAAATTTAAGGGTTATCAACATAACTTTACGATCTAGCAAGCATGGTGTTACGGTGAAGCCTATTGTCCTGTTGATTTATATCTCCAGAAGATTAATTTCTAAATACTTGATCTGGATTTTATGTCAGGAAAATGGATACCAGCTACTTTTTCTGAGTGCCCGAGCAATTGTCCAGGCATATCTAACTAGAAACTTCTTGTTTAACCTGAAACAGGTATTTAAAAATCCAGGTTTTCTTTGACTAATAATGACTATTTATTTTCTGATTTTAAAATTATCCTGTACTTTTGAATTATTTGTATCAACATATGATTTTTTTGAATGTTAAGATTATGTTGCATCAACTACCTTATTAGTATTGTGGAGGAGTATCAGTCTTGATTTAATATCCACTAGACACTGCATATTTCGCTACTCAATTAAGATACTATCTCAAGGTTGCCTGCCATAGGAAAAGGTGGCATTAAGCTACCATGGGATTTAAAAATGATGTAACCGGAGGTGTTAAAAAATGTATGTTTGAAGGAATTGGCATTAGAAAAAGAAGAAAACAGTAAAATATTATCCGTGATAAAGCAGAATGTTTAAACTTCTCATGATTATGACCTTACACCCCGTTAAACACAAAAAAAAGTTAAATAACATTATAATTAGGAAGTTGAATCATGTATTGCCAGGCATTTGGACTTTTATACTTCTATGAATTTAAAATTTTTTATCATGTAAATTTCATTAAGGCACTAAATGCAAGTACCTGGTTTGAACCAGAAAGATGTATTTTTGACCTTGTTTCATATCTAGAGGGCTGGTCCCTTCTTTTTTGGCAATTATGTTATCATTTTCTTACACCTGTTCATGTCTCTGTATGTTAGGGAGAGGAAAGAGTCAGTAATATTCCCATATTATACTCTCTTTTTATTATTATATTTGTTTCATTTGTCCTGAATAGAATTGCTTAATTCTCGACAATGACATGGTCACTGTAATAATACTTAAGCTGCATAAACATTGCGTGTGTGCAGGATGGAAAAACCTTACCAAATGGACCTGTTGTTATCTCACCTGATGGATTATTTCCCTCACTCTACCGAGAAGGTGGGGGCACCTCTAACCTGAGATTAGTCGTGATGGATGCTGCAATTTTGTTTATGCATTTAGTTGTTAGCTATGTTATAATAAAGATTTCATTTTCACCAATGCACTTGTGTTTTTTGTTTGATAATTCTGTCTTTACAAAGTCTTGTATACTGCTATGAATATCATGTAATTTTAGTGTTTTTAGGGAAACACCCAAAATTAACACATCCCACTGTGACATACATTTTGATGTAAAATCTATATTGAGATAATCTGGACTCATTCCAATTATATTCAACTGTTCAAAATCAATTCTATCAAAATCAAGTCTACTCAATTTTACAACAAACAAGCTCCTAGTTCTTTCGTCACCCAAAAAAGGGAGCATATTATTTGTTATAATTGCAAAAAAGGAGAAAGGATCTGGAGCATGAAATTCTATAAAATGAACTATGGTCTGAGTTGTTCTAAGATTCATGAACTCTGATAAACTGAAGTGACTGCATATATATTGAGCTCGGACTTATCTATTGATGAATTATACAAGTCTTAATCATACCCAATCTCCTTTGCTTTAGCATTTGTGTTATGAACCTGCTATTCATTTTTGGTAGTCCTGGGAGTTTAATTATCTATGTTACTGATCTCTGTTGCACCATTGTAATCTGTATTATTATTTAGGTAGCTAAAATATTACAACAATGAATTGCTTGTATTTTTGTATGTTTATTATGATTTGTCCCTTTTGTCGTGGAGATGAATTTTTATGACTGACGTGTTATTTTGCGTCTTTATTGATGGAAGTGATACGAAGGGCACCACATGAATTCAAGATTGCTTGTTTAGAGGTAATTGCCTGAACACAAAACCATGTCACTATGATATATAACATGAAATGTTATTGGAAGGCATCTTACCAACAATGTAATGCATATGACCTAAAACTTTTGTTATGCAGGATATCAAAAAACTTTTCCCTTCTGACTATAATCCATTCTACGCGGGATTTGGAAATAGAGATACAGATGAACTTAGTTACAGAAAGATTGGGATCCCAAAGGGCAAAATATTTATTATTAATCCTAAGGTGTGCATACTTAACTCATATTTGTAACAATTATAGTTACCTTAGTTCTTGTTAACCAGATAAAATGCCTATGGAATAACAGGGTGAGGTAGCTATTAGTCACCGAATTGGTGCAAAGTCATATACATCATTACATACCCTTGTGAATGACATGTTTCCACCAACTTCTTTGGTCGAGCAGGTAATAAATCAGCTCCTAGTTCCAAGTTAGTAGAATAGAATCTAAACCTCACTACCAATAAAATTGACTTTTGACTTCTGAAACACTGCAGGAGGACTACAACTCATGGAACTATTGGAAAACGCCATTGCCAGATTTAGATTAGTTCATTGCTCAAGATATTCAGTTCCCTTTTGACAAGGATCCATTGGAATGGAAGTTGAAACATCCTAGATGTTAACCCAAAAACCAGAAATTCCTCCTAAGCACGACCATAATTGATCAGAGAGTATCCTTCTATACTTGTTTCATTGATGGGGCCTGCTGTTCATTTTTTCTGCATTAAATCCTGATTCATTATGATCCTCCTATCAACAAAATTGTATTACATTGGCTTAGGTGTTATGCTGTGCTACATTACACCTAGTTTATTTTTCAATTTTCATTATGGGTGATCAGGGAATAATGACATAGATGCTTACCAAAGCAGCTTCTCTAGTTCAAATTTTGGGTTGGGTGGATGAGGTGTATAAGTACTAAGTATTTCATGCCATGATATGGAGCTTCAAGTCTTGATTCTTAACCTGGTATTAATATTATCTTTAGTTAAGTACTGAGCTTGTATTTCATGCCATAATATGGAGCTTCAAGTCTTAACCTGGTATTGATGTTTATCTTTAGTTAGTCTATCATGCAAAAAGCATTAGAAAACCAATTGGACCCCATTAGAGTGAAGTGCTGGAACAGTTATGAAACATGAAAGCCAAGGTTGTAACTTTCTTGTTTGACTCTGGAATTGTTGATTGCGAAAAACTTAGTTGTTGTCCTCAATATTGTAATCTCAGAATGGACTGCCCAATTGACTTATGATTTGTTTAGCTTCAATTTTGTATCTTAGTCTGATGACTCTTCTTCTCTGTGTCCTTTCCTTTTTTAAACAATTAAACTAAGTTTTTCTTCATTGAGTCGCATAATTTTGTTCATTTATGAGGAAGATTAGATCAGAGTATTTAACTTATTTGCAAAAGTTACTTTTCCTCTTTTTTTGTTTTCTTTTATAAATTTTAAGTTTCTTAATTATTTAAGAAGAAAATCAATAAAAAGGATGTTGTGAAACTATTATAGACTTGCACAACTGAAAAGGATTTCACTGGAAGATAACCGGTTCATATATAAGATTATATTTAATTGTGACAAAGAAAAATAAAATAAAATAAATTTATAAGAAATTTCTTATTTCCTATGAGTAAATAATAATTAATTTGCAAAATTATATAATTAAAATAATTGTTTATTGTATTCACAATAACCGAATAATGTTTAGCAACATTCTGTTAAATAACTATAGTCACAACGAATATATATAATAAACCAATAATATGAGGTTAGCACACCTTACTTGAGAAAAATAATATAAAATAAATAAATAAAATAATATAACATAATAAATGGTAACTGTCTTCTCCCAAAATAAAAGCTGAAAATTGTAGAAAAAGGTTAATATCAAATAACCCAATTTTTTTCTACTGCCTCACTATTCTCACCATTTTCTTTCTACAAATTTTCTTTGTTGCGTTGGGGTTTAATGGAAGAGAGGTGACACAGGCAAAAGCACATGTATGTTTTCTCCTACATATGCTCTCCGTTTATAGTAGATTAGTAGGCATGAGTTGCTTCATAGTTCTCTTTCGTGTAATAATTTGAGTTGGATCATATGGCCATGAAATTTATGCTAGAAACTGAATGGCAACCAAGGATGCTACTCACATCCATATTTTTTTTTAAACTACACTTTCTAATTTGTAAGTTAACCACAAATAAGGATTAGAAAGAAGAGAAGGATTGGGAGGTGACAAAACACTATTAAAATATTTTTACGTCAATTAAAAGTATTGTAAAGAATGTTATTGAGTTTATTTAACAAATTACATGAGAGTTTTATATTATTTTATCCATGTATTTTTTTTTTATCACATCTTTATACAAACCTAGTTTATTTAGTTAGGAATAATTACTTTGCACTAAATACTCAGTGTATTAGAAGGGATTTATTCTAAACAATGATGAGTTCAATACCATAAGCTTATATGATTATGTTTAAAGAAACTTTGGAGTTTATAAACACTTAAAAAATATAATATTTAAATAATATGTGACTTGAGACATTTGTATGTGGAAAAATTATAAGTGTTACACTTTGAACATTTTAGTTCTACATTCTTTAGACTAACGCGTGTTAGGTACTCCTAATCCTATAAATAAAAGCCTATCTCCACTCTTATAACCACTCTGAAATTAAATGAGATTTTGATTATGAATTTTATTTGTGTTTTTATTCATTTAAATTCACTTAATTTAAAAATAATTTAATTGAGCACATGTCTTAAATCTCTTATTAGAAACTTTAAGTTCACCTATCTTGAAGTGAGTACTTAATTTTGAGTTTTTTTTTAAATCTCTTATTAGAAACTTTAAGTTCACCTATCTTGAAGTGAGTACTTAATTTTGAGTTTTTTTACTGAAAACAACACTTAATCTTAAGTTTTTCACTGAAAACTTTAAGTTTGTTGGTAACGTATATATTGAAGTGAACACTTGTCTTAAGTTTCTTACTAACCTCTTTCTTAGAATATCTTAAAGTAAACACTTATCTAATGAGCAACTTTATTAATTTTTTTTTTATGTAACAATTAAGCCACTCAATTAAAAGATTTAATAAAAATTAAAAACAGTTACTCTATCACCATCGTATTTTAATTTATCAAGTTAAGAAATTTTTAAAATAACCCTTATACATTATTTATAAATACAAAAATAATTTACAAGTAATATAAAACATAAAATGCACCAATTTAGATAATGAGGTCTCTTAATCATTGACAAAAGAGAAATTCAAGTGGTAGACTCTAAAAACCTAATAAGAAACATGCAAACTACAATTTTAGCCCTAGAAAGTAAAAATTTCAAAAGCAACAAATTCATACCAAAAACAATACTTTAATCACAACACCAACAAATAAAAGCAATAAAGCGAAACACGAACACACTATTCCCCACAATTCAAACACCAAAAACATTGATAATCCAAATTGAAATGAAAACGATTTCATTTTCAATCAAAAATATTTTTTAAACATTAAAACATGAGTATCTATCTCCACAATAATGGTTACATCACTGTTGCGTCATCCATTTATTTTATGCAATTAATGTCGTAATGATTAACTTGATGGAAGATGCCACATTAAAACATTTAAGAAAAAAGACTTAATTGAAATTTTAAGAAATAGTAAAATAAAATTGAAATCAATCCTACAATAGAAAAATTCACTGCCTTTTACACGTATTATTATTACAATTACCATTACTTTATTTTTTTTTAAAATTACTCTTATAAAATAAATAAACTAGAAGGCAGAGAAAGAAGAAGGAACAACAAAAATGGATTTAGGAACTTCCGAAATTCATGCCACCAAAACAAGAGCTGACTTCTTCCTTCTTTCGCTACTTCTCTCTCTTCTCTCTTCGCCATTGCATCATTTTTCACACGTGCCACAATAACTATCACCCTCAACTTCCATTGAAAACACTTTCTTTTTCCTTTTTCATTTTCCTTAATCACAGGTCTCTACACACGAATACACAGAACAGAATATACATACACATTCATATATATCGTTAAGAAAAAGAAAAAAGAAGAAAAAGTTGGCGAAGTCTGAAGAAGAATGTCATGGGTAAGATCGGCGGTGAACAAGGCGGTGGAAGGTGGCCAAAACAATATCCGACGTGCCGTTCGCACTTACGCCGACACCGTCGTGCTCCATGCAAGCAACGCCGTCGCCGGCGGCGCCAGAATCATTCAGGACCGCATTGTAACTACCCCTTTTCTTGAAACTTTCAAACTTCCTTTGCCCTTTTGGTTTTTAATTCTGGGTTCGGGAGAAGGTTTCACCTTGCTATGGTACCTTGCAGTGTAAGAAATCTCTGGGTTGGGCCTTAAAAGGGTCATGTTATGCGGGTTTTGGGGTCTTTATCTCTTGAATAAATAATACATCTCAATCACAAATGGTATTAACTTTTACAAGAATAATTATTAAGGATGATTTTTGTTGATTGAAAGTTTTCACTCATAGTGCATGCCTGTTACGCTCTTTCCCAGGACAAAATGGAGATAAATCACCTTAAGTGTTATTTGTGTGCTGTTTTTCTATTGGAATTGAAGTACAATAAAAGTTTACCTTCAAGGGTTATGCAAATTATATAAATAAAACTTCAATTCTAATAGAAGAATAGTAAAAACATCACCAAAAGTAGTGTATTTAAGTTTCTCCTTTTTCTTAAATGTGTGTCTGAAATGAGTGGTTATAATGAAAAGGTGACTCGGAACATGCAAAGCTTCAGGCACACTGTAAAACGGTTAGAAGAAGTTTCTGTTTCGTGTAGAGGGATGGAGAGAGTTCAGTTGCTACGAAGGTGGCTGGTTGCGCTAAAAGAAGTTGAGAGACTTACTGCTACCTTCATTGACACCAATGAAAAAGATGCAGACAACCAGCTTCTTCTTGATGAATTCAAGGATTCATCTACACAGCAACCTACTTTGGTTTGTGAACCCTTGCTGTTTCTATTATTTCTGTTTATTTTATTTTATATAATTTTTGCTTTTACAATTTTGGCTTCACTATGTTAAGCTAGGTCACTTCTTTGCATTTGCCTCAGCATTTCAGAAAAACAAAGTTTTTTTTACTTTTGTTGTTATTTATTATTTACCTTTCAGTAATTCATGCTCATAGTATATAACTATGGACAGATTTACTATGTAGACCCTGATGCTGTGGATGAACTGAAAAATTTCCGGGATGTCTTTCTTTCCAGTCTTGCTCTTGAGGGCATAACATTGTCAATGGTGAGTTGAGCAATGCAATCTATAACTACTACAGTGCAAGTTTTTGGATTAGTATTAGTCTGTTAGATGATTACGGAATGTCTTCTCTAAGAGGATTTCCATGTTCCATGAGTTAGGTTTGACAGTGTATACTTGTATGAATTTGCAATCAAATTAAGAGCTTGCTTTTACTTCCCAAATGAAAATAAAAATGTATATTACTTAGTTTTAATTGAATGCTATTGAATGGGAGATTCCTAATATATCTTAATCTTCAAACTACTATTTTTTTTTTTTAAAGTAAAAGTTATTGTGTTGTGACTTGTGATACAGTTCTTTATAAAATGCCTATTTTCAGTGATATTATATAAGAGGCTGAGCTTTATATTTGCTGATTTATGGAACTTAACCGCAGGTTACCTCTTTTGTGTAACTCAGATTCTTGATGCACCGAATGAGGAAGAAGTTTCACTAATGTCAGAGCTATATGGGTAATTTTGACTTTCTGTCTCTACAATTTCTTTTCTTAAACTGATATATCTGAAGCTAAATATTGGTTGAACACAATTGCTTGTTGGCATAATAGAAATAGCCTGCTTAAAAAACTGCTTCTGTTTTGGCATGGTTGTACTTGTACAGACTCTGTATTAAAGGAGGAAAGGAAGAACATACTGCCTTGTTATCCAGTGTACAGGATTTGGCAAAAGCATTTTCTAGATACGAAGACGAAGTTCTGGTAATGATTTTAGAATTGGTTTTGTCTTGTATATTTATTTGTTTATGGTTGATATATACTGTTGGAGATCCATATCTCTTAGACCACAGGATACAAATAGGACATGAAAAGTGTATTATAGGAAGGAAGAGGGGTAAAAATAGGAATTAAACCTTCTTTTAATAGTTAGTTCGTTGGTCTAGTTGTTTGCATTTGGCATCCATAAATAAGGCCTCTGTTAGGAAGGCATGCAGATTTTGGTTAGATACAAACTGGACAAATTTCAGTTTGAAAGGAGTAGACTCCTTTGTGTACTCGTTTTCTTTTGAAATTCAGTAAACTCATGGACGAATACAGCCCTTTTCTTTTTGTAATGATAGAAAACCTAACAATATCAATATGCCCAAGTTATAATATATAAGTGGGTGTAAACTTCACCTTATAAACCGATTTTGTGAGGTAGAATTAGGTTTAAAATCTATTTTCTAATATAGTATTAGAGCCTATTTGTTGGACTCGTTGTACCATTTCTTATTGGATTGCTATCAAACCACCCTTAAATATGTAAACCCATGTTTGAGATGTATAATTCTTGGTGTAAGAGGGTGTGTAGGACTTCTCCTATTGATTAGGGATATGAGCAAATTATAGTATGTAAGTAGGTGTGAACCTCACCTTATAAGTTCTGTTTATATTGTTAAATTAGACTCAAAATTCACTTTCTAATTTATTATTGTGACTTTTCATGGATGATCACTCATTATCATTGGTACATCTTATCAAATGTGACTAGAAAAACTTTTCTTGGTTCTATCTTGATCATGATATCTATTAATTGATGTGAAGCTCAAAATTATTGAGATGTATTGAAATGGAGTTTTAGGTATATGGAAGAAGAGTGACACAAGGAATGAAACACTAATTGGTATTAATGAAAATGTATTACAATTTATTGATGTGTTGCTCTATGATGTCTCTTCCTCATTTAAGAATAACAACAAAGATTTTGTTCATTTTGTTGCACGAAGTTGTCTTCTGACTTATCTTGATTTATTCCATGCAATCTGTGCTCTAGCCACAACCTTTGACTTTGCAAAAGTATTGAACTTCTACACATTTTAGAAGAATTCTACTGGATTTATATGCTCTTATTTGGTACCACATACCTTTTCCCTGTCTGCCTTACTTTTTTAACAGGCCAAGCGAGAAGAGTTGCTTCAATATGTACAAAATGCAATTTCAGGGCTGAAAGTGAATGCTGATCTCATGAGGTTGTTGCTAAGCATATATATCTTTAGTGGTGCTTGTTTGAACTTGAGGCTTTGCTTTATGTAATAGTGGATGTATTGTTAAAAGTATGATTTAAAAAGATGAAACGTTGAAGATTAATAGTAACTTTGACATAGAGAAAGTCATCTTGGGGAAATATCTAATAGCTTTGTAATTATTTACTTTATAAGTTCTAGTAACTAACTAACTCATGTTTACTAATTTTCTCAAGAGATCTATGAGGTGGTGACATCTGTAACAAACTTGATTCAGATACTCCAACTTAAGAGAGAGTGTTAGATATATAGTTTAATTATGTTAAAGATATGATTTGATTACATTAAATAGAGAGATATGATATGATTTGACAGGAAAATATCTTACAACATAATTCTCACGGTTAGATGTTAATCTTGTTTTTCTTTTATTGTATATTTTATTCGTTAATAAGAGTTAGATACTTTTTGTATATGGGCTTGCATCCATATCTAATGCTTTGTATGTATATATGCTCCTCTGTTGTGCTAATTGAAATAAAACAATTATATCACATAAACGTATATGATTTATCTTTTCATTGTATCTAGAGCCTAACCCTCCAAATGGTGTCTTCCTGGTGAACCCCTCTATTGGTGTAAAAATTTTTCCAGAAATTTCTTTATCAGACCTTATGTGTATATATCCCTCAACAAAATGGGGTGACAGAGTGCTAGACACCTTATTGAAACAACTTGAACCCTTTTTCTTCATGATTGTGTTCCTCAACAATTTTGGGTGATGCTATTTTAACAGCGTGCGATCTTGTCAATCACATGCCATGTTCTGATCTCAACAACCAAATACCTCACTCTATTTGGTTTCGTTATCTTCACCCTTTAACTCCTCGTGTCTTCGGGTCAATCTATTTTGTTCATAATCTCAGCCGTAGTCTTGATAAACTATCGTCTAAGTCTCATAAGTGTGTATTCTTAGGCTACCCTCACTCTATTTGAGTCTTCTCCCTACTTTGTGTCAATTTCCTTCCCTTCTAAGACTTCCCAAACCACCATTATAACCCCTCTTATCTCTGACCCTGCAAACATATCCGGCATATCACCAAATCCACCACCTCAACCTCCTCTCCAAGTTTATCATTGCAGGCAACATTCATGCCTTCTTATTGGGACAACTACCGACTATACTTTGATGCCACCTCCTCTGTCCCCTCTGATTTTTCCTCCAAAACATGATCTTTTTATTCGCTTCATAAAGGTACACACTCTACTCATAATCCTTTACCTCATTATGTCACTTTGAGTTATCATCATTTGTCTCCCTTCCGTTACACTTATCTCTCTTCTATTTCCTCTATCTCTATTTCTAAAACTGTAGGTGATGCCTTAGCTCGCTGTTGGAAACAAGTCATGCTTGATGAACTGTATGCTCTTTAGAATAATGGTACTTGAGATCTTGTTCCTTTGCATTTTGGGAAGTTAGTTTTAGTTGTTAGTGGGTTTTCGATGTTAAAGTTAATACTAATGGCACTCTTGATTGACTTAAAGCTCGTTTGGTAGCAAAAGGTTATACTCAAATATTCGGGTTAGACTATGGCGGCATGTTCTCTCCGGTCGCCAAGATGGCCTTTGTTAGATTATTCTTAACCATTGATGCTCTTCAAGGTTGACCTATCTACCAGTTGAATGTGAAAATTTCCTCGTACGTGGTGATTTGCACGAGGGAATATATATGGAGCAATCACTTAGGTTTGTTGCTCAAGGGGAATCTTTTTGTTTAGTATGTATTTTCTACAAATCTTTGTATGGTCTTAAGTAGACTCCCAGGACATGGTTTAGTAGATTCATTACAATAGTCCAATAGTTTGGTATGACTTGAAGCAAAGTTAAACATGCTATGTTTAATCGTCATTGGATTGGTGGGTGTATCTACCTAATAGTATATATTGATGACGTTGTTCTTATAGGTAGTGACCACCATGTCATCTCACAAATAAAACAATAACTTTGCCATCATTTTTAGACAAAAGATTTCAACAAACTTGCGTACTTCTTGGGGATTGAAGTAAGACAATCTAATAATGGAGTAATTATATTCAAGAGGAAGTATGCATGGGATATTTAGATGAGATTGGGCTAATGAATTCCAAACCCGTTGACACACCTATAGATCTCAATGCTAAAGTTCTATCATGTTGGGTGAGCCACTTTCAGATCTTGAGAGATACATAAGACTGGTTGAAAAATTGAACTACCTCACGGTCACTTGTCCTGACATTTCCTTTGCAATCACCGTGGTGACTTAGTTTCTTAATTCTCCACATGCAGGACATTGGAATGCATTCATTTGTATTCTAAATTACATTAAAGGGGTATCAGGAAAAAGGTTTGCTATATGGACTTAGTAATCATACTCAAGTTGTTGGATACTCAGGTACAAATTGGGCAGACTCACCTGTTGACAGTTCTGGATATTAATTTTATATTGGTAATAACTTGATCTCTTGAAAAAACTAGAAGCATAATGTGGTGGCAAGTTGTAATGCAGAAGTAGAGTATAGAGCTATGCTTCTACATTTTGTGAGCTTATTTGACTCAAACAGTTGCTTAAAGAACTGATATTTGGGGGAGTTACACATATGTCTCTTATTTGTGATAACCAAGTTTCTCTTCACATATTTCATGAGAGGACCACATATATTAAGATAGATTGTCATTTCATACGAGAAAACATTTTATCTAGAGACATTATTACTCACTTTGTTAATTCCAATGATCAGTGAATAGATGTCTTCACTAAATTATTGCATAGTCCTGAGATTGATTGTATATCTAACAAGTTTGGTGCATAAGATTTATATGTATCGACTTGGCGGAGAGTGTTAGATACTCTTTGTACATGGGCTTGGGCCATCCTTATGTAATGCTTTGTATGTATATACGTTCCATAAGTGTAATTGAAATACAAGAAGATTATATCACATAAATGTATACCATTTCTCTCTTTAACAAGAATACTTGTGTATACAAAACACACAAAATTCAGTATATTCATTCTCGGTTTCTCTCTTCTCAACATGTATTATCCGAACGTTGCTGATGTATGAGTTATGTTGTACTTACAAACCATGTAGGGTCATCAAAACATTTTCATATAAATATTTGTTCTGTTCATGTTTGATCAATTGGAGCATCCCTTGTTGTTTTAATACACTAATAATAGTTTTTACCGCGATGTATTCACTGGTCAACGTGCCTGAGATACGACACTGTTTAAATAACACATTTAAGGCTTCTTTTATTTACATGATTATTTGTTTGCCTTTATGTGCTTACCGAGCCATAAAAATTAAGCCATTCTCCTTGAATATATTTTGGTATTTAATATTTAATGAAACATTTAAAGGAATTCTAAATCTATAATAAATTATTGGATTCTGAAACTTTCAACCAATGCCGTGTTTTCTTAAAAGATTTTACCCAGCTCCATATGCGTAATCTTCCTCATCTATAATGTTTCACACCATTTTTATGGCTCTAGTATATTAGTCTTTTCTCCTATTGTATGTGATACATTCTCCTTTCTCAGAATAGAAGTTGAAGCGTGTAAGTTGAAGGAAAACATTGAGAATATGAAGCCAAGGAACCAAGATGGAAATTTTGTAAATTCACCTAAAAAGACAACTGCTGCGGAAAAAGAGGTGAGCTTCCATTTCTTGTACCCTTCGGTGCAATGGCGCAACTGCATTCCCATCCACACTCTCATGGACACTCTTATTGTTGTCATGTATATCGCGTGATATTGTGATGGTGGTCATGGCGATATTTTATATCAGCATGTTTCTAGGTTGATTTATCATAAACTTCAAAGCTTTCCAAATTGCATGAATGTTTTTTTACACTTAATTTCTCTTTCGGTCCCTTTAGATTGGACTTTGCATGAGCTTAATATATGGTTTATGAGGATATTTTAGGTAACTTTTAAAAGATTCAAGATTGTGTATTTATTTGTATGTTTATACATTAGTGACACTTAAGCATTTTGGTTTAATTTCAGGTTGTTGATGAGGATATGGTAAAAGTTATTCAAATGTGTTCTAAGTTGGAGGAACTCTTACTGAAAAAGAAATACTTTAGCTATGGTGATTCTCCACAACTTCATGCTGAAAAGGTCTTGCACAGTGATTTTCTGTAATTTATGTTTAGCTAATCTCTTTTACTCTTGGAGCATCATATCTCCGCTAGTAACTATTTCTCCAAGCTTCATTGAAAAGAATGTATAAAACATTCAAATTTGGTATTTATTATGCAAAATTGTTCATTCTATTAATTATTCAAGGGGCTTTGAAATCTGATAGTGGTTGGCTGAGATAATATTGAACTTTGACCCTAGGAAAACTTCGCTTACAATGTTAGGGATCTGAATCTTGTAATCACGGTTCAATGTAACAACCTGGCATTAATCTCACACCTAAGCCTGCGAGATACCTAGTCAAAGACTGAAAAAAGGAGGGCTTGTCTAAGATCTATTACTTTATTTCAAGATTGCTCATAATATGTATGCTTAATTTTTATCAGCTCTTTACTATAAGCTGAGAATTGTAAGATCAGAATATGATAGGTATCAGGAAATCTGTGTGCTAAGCAACAATTGTTTTTGTATTATAGTGAGTCTGAGTGGCTTGTATCAACAACTAGAGACTGTAGCAGTATTTGGTTTATACAATATGGAAATAAAGGAGAACCAATGCCCATTAAGTACTTTGAGAATTCTTATTAGATAGTGGAATTTAAATTTAACGCAACCTCACTATATCGGTTTAATAAGGTGAAGTTTGCCCACACTTGTATATTGTAAATTTGTCTTATCTCTAGCTGATATAAGATTTCCAACACACCTCAACATCAAAGACATCGTGTATTTGCGCTGAGGACATCAAGCGTGGGAATCGAGGAAGGCCTGTGGCACAATAGATCCAAATCTTGAATAGGATGGACACCTATTGCTTTGATATCATATTAAGAAATAATTAGGATAAGCTATTATGATTCTGAAACCATATTATGAACGACTCTGATACCATAATAAGAAATGACTCTATACCATATTAATGTAGTGGAATTTAAGCCTAAAAGATAAGGACAAATTATAGTATATAACTGGAGGAAAACTTCAATTTATTGAGTTGGTTTTGTGAGGATGAGTTAGGCTTAAACTCATTATCTTAATATGGTATTAGAGTCACTCATGATATGGTATCAGAGCTATTAAGAGTCTAACCTAGTTGAGATTTGGACCTATCATACTACTCGTTCTCGTATCCCTCTCGATTTCTATGCCTCGATGTCCTTGACGTTAATACCAATATCTTCAATATGAGGGGGTGTGGTGGAGATCCTAAGAGATAAGGTCAAATTATAGTATAAGTGGAGGGAAAATCTCATCTCATTGAACCGATTTAGTAAGGTTGAGTTACACATAAATTCAACACTCTTAATAGTTCTCACCTTCAATATTAATATCCTAAATCTTATAATAATTGAATAAACTCACACGAGTCACACCCTATCTTTTGCGTAATGATGTGATTATTTCTTAGTTCAAATTGTACCTCACCTTCCTCCTCTTATAGATAAGCATCGACTTCGTAATATAGGCCGTATCAGAATACATTAATGTTTTCTGCATGATGTATTGTATTGTTCATCATTAATACTCAACAGCTTATGCAAGTAAGCAGTCTTTTTTATTTCCAGTGCAGTGGTGCTTAGTTTCCTGTATTTGGTGTGACATTTTTTTGTTGTTGTTGATGTATGATTGAATCACTTGCAGGTTGACAAATTGAAAGTTTTATCCGAGTCTCTTGCAAATTCTACCACAAAAGCTGAGACTCGCATCACAGAAAACAGGTCACAGAAACAGTTATTACGAAAAAAAGTTTCTTATATTTTTTGTGCTTGCACATACACTTGCACCTTTGTTGAGTATCATGTAAAGGTACTGGCATACTTTCAGCTCATTTTCATGGATATGCCTTTTGTAACTCTATAACACGTTGATACTAATGTATGATGTTTGGCTAGTTGAGAGTTAATACCAAACAGATAAAAATGTTGGCCTTAATTGAATTCTTTTCTCTTAAATTTTGTTTCATACTTTGTTCTCAACCAGATCTCAAAAAGAAGAAGCACTTCATTTTCGGTTAATCAAAACTGACGAGGTTAGCCAAGTTGAGAAGGTACATTCTCGTCAATAGCTAGCGATAGTTTTATCGTATTGTAGATACAGTACATCTTTTGGGTATGCTTTTTCATAAACACTTTTATGTTGTTCCCAGGCAATATATTCTGAAATAATGCGATTAAGATTGTGATCTTCCTCTATAATAAACCTTGGAGGGATTCTAAGAGAAACAACATAGAAGAAAGTTTCTGTCATCTAATTTTTATATAATCTGATGTGAAAAAGTAGTAGGAGCTGGAAAAGGATCGTAACACTTGATAAAGTTTGTGATGTTTTAGGTGTATTACAAGAAAACTATTTTTGAGTTTTTAGATTACATGATGAGTTTTTAGATTACATGATGAACTTGAATTATAGCAACTATGCATATACTCATCTAACTGATGAAAACAACTATAACAAGTAACTGACTAACTAACAACGACAGTTTTAATGGTCTAGAAAACAACCTGACTGGCAGTTGTAACTGTCAAATAGGAAGTGACAGTTATAACAAATTAACAGATTACAACTAAAGTAGTTATTCACTCACATCTCTAATTTATTGAGAAGCAAATATTAAAACTCATGTCTTGTACTTCATCTTTAATTTTTTTCTTACAATATACTTTGATAAACATGTCCCAAATTTTAAGAATAAGCACCGGATGGATGTATGGACTGTGTAAAAAGATTTTTTTATTGACGTCCAATAATAAATATGATATTTCTTTTACCTTGATGATAACTACCTAAAAGTTATGCTTAACATAATTTGTGATTGGTAGTGTGAACTTTTACATAGTCAGCCAACAAGAATTAACCTAGTTTCATCTTTAGGTCTAATTCTATAATTTTCATATTGATAATGTAAAATAATTCATTTATTGCTAGAATAGGGAAATATTCAGGACTTATGGATTGTGCACTCCTTCCATTAAAATCAAGACACCTAGCATCTATGTTTTTTTCTCTTATTTTAGGTTTTTAAAAGTAAAGTAATAGAAGCCTTTGAAGAGAGAGATTCTACTAAAGTTACTGCAAAATTGCTTCTAGATATGAACTATACATAATGCACTCCATGCTAGCAAACAAAGGTGTTCAAAACTAAAGTGGTCCAAGAAATTGAACATCCATGTAAACCATTTTTTTTTTTTTTTTTTTATACTTTTAGGTCTATTTTTCTCAACCAAACAGTTTGGTTCAGATTTTGAATTGAAAATCAAGAACCAAACTAAACTACTTCTTGTATTTAGATATAGTATTATATATTTAGAGTTAATTAATAACTAAATAAAAATCAGGAACCAAACTAAACTACTTTAATTAGATTTTTTCATAAAGTATATTTATACTTAGAAAAACATAATAATAAATTTATTTAGTAATTTTAAAAAACAAAATTATGTAATTTATTTCTAAATTTGAGAGAAAGTTAAAATTATAAATATAACAACAATCATATAAGTTTACTATAAATTGTTTGATTTTTTTTCATTATAAATTGTTTGCCATTTAATAAAAAGTGTTTTACAATTTTATAGTAACAAAAAAATGTAGAAATCAATCTCAACCAAACCGCTAAACATTGTTTTGGTTTGATTTAGATTTTACAATAAATTAAAATCAAACCAAGTTACATTAGATTAGATTTATAATTGACTCGAGTGACTATTTAATGAAAAAAACAAACTAAACCGATTATCCAAAATCTCTATTAGCAAATTACATAATTATATGAATTGTTGTTTGCGTTAAACTTGCTCAGCGCAATTTTGTTACTTTTGAAATAAATTTAATTCATAATGTTCGAAATACAAATTAAGAAAGTCATACTCAAATGTATTTTATTCTCTCATGAGTCATGTTATTCTACACAATGAGTCAATCAATGTGCAATTTTTCTATTTTTGGACAATTTTTAGTTGTAGGAGTTTGAAAGATGATGTCTGCAAAGAAATAAAAAGTCGATTTGAAGGAATCCACTTACTTCTGAAACATACTTATTTTTGAAATAGATATACAATGGCCATTTTGCAGGAATTATCCGTGGAGATTGAAGAACTTGAGAGGCAGAAAAATGAGCTTGAAGACAAACTGAAAAAGGTCTATTTTTTCATCCCTTTGAGTACCTGACTTTGAGTATTAAATCAGCAATTTAATGCCCTCCTGGCCTTAGTCTTCATTATGATCTTCATGGATCTGTTGGTGTCACTTTGCTTGCCTTACATAAGCTTGAAATATTTGTGCAGGTCAACAGTTTGTTGACATCTGCACGTATACGCCTCTATAATGTAAAAGAAGAAAGAGAGCAATTTGATGAAGCAAGCAATGAAATTATTGCACTTCTAAAAACAAAGGTACAAGTTTATTTCATGCCCTAGGCTCACATCTTCATGAAAATAAATAAATATTCTCATTTAGAGGGTTATATTAAAATTAAGGCTAAATTGTGTATTTAATACTTGATTGTTTTATGATAAATTTATTAGCAGTTAAAAACTGCCACAAAGCAATATTCTTTTTTATATTTGTGTGTAATTAATGGTTTTTGAACCACATGAAAGTCTCTCCTCTTCTTTGTTTAGACTCACCTCTTTCCTTTTTTATCACGAGAGACTTTCTAGCACAAGATAGTAATTATAAAGATCCCACATCGATTAGGGATATGGTCAAATCACAATATATAAGTGAGGTGTAAACATCAATTTATAAGTTAGTATAAAGTTAAATTAGATATAAACTCATATGCTAAGATGGTATATTCCTATCAAGAATATTTGCTTGATATCTTTTATTTAAATTACTTTTTAGGAAATTTTTCATCTTTTAAATATTGTTTAGATATAGATAAAAATATATTTAATTATTATTTAAATTTTAGAAATTTAGGATTGAGATATTGTTAGTTAGTATTTGATATTCTATTATATTTTTTTTTTACTTTGTATATAGAGTACATGAATAAAATAAAGGAGAAGATCCTCCACATAATATATCTCTTGTAGTTTAGAAAAAGTAAAAACCTAGCAAGTAGTATCTAGAGTCATCAATCTGTTAGGTATTCAAGTGTGAGTCTAAGTCCCACATTGAGTAAAAATGAAAAAGTTAAGAATATATAAGAAAGAAGATCCATAGACCTATTATCTTAAGATTTTGGGTTAAAGGTGGTGTCATTTCCTTATGTGGTTTGACTCAGATGATTATGTTGTTGAAGATAATTTACTTCATACCATCAAAGGTGTTTTGTATGTTAAAAACTACAAGAGGAACAAATAGATCCAAAATAACTATGTTGTTGATGTTTGTTTGTCGGTTATTTTTGGGTAAAGAGATGATCGTGTTGTTGAAGATACTTTACTTCATACCATTAAAGGTGTTTTGCATATCAAAAACTACAAGAGGAACAAATAGATCCAAAATAACGAAACACATGTTTTTTCCGTCTTCTCGCAATTGCAAGGAAATAATTATCAACACAACAAGTGTTGGTAAAGGCCAAATATAAAATGTCACAAATGTGGTCAATTGGAACATGTAGAAAAGATATGCAAATCCCAACCTCCTCAAGAATTTGTCAAGATTGTAGATGACGAACTGAAAAAGGAACAACTTTTGCAACATTGTGTTTTACAACCAACAAGTCTACAATGGTTGTACAAACCACATGACTCAAGATAAATAAAAAACTTTTCAAAGAGTTCAAAAAATCTGATATTTCTAAAGTGAGAATTGGGAAGGGAGAACAAATTATTGTGAAAAGTATAAGAACAATTGTAATTAAAATTCACTCAGGTGTCAAATTAATTGTTGATGTTTTATATGCAATTGTGTAAAGTGTCGCTCAACTATTAGAGAAATGTTATAAAAGTGTGTTTAGAAAACAAACTTTGTGTGATTAAATATGCAAAACAACCTAGAAGTTTTCAAAATTCATATGAAAGACAAAAGTTTGGCTTTAGATTTGATGAAAGAGGAGTTGGCTACAAATGAAGAAGATATAAAAGGATTAAAATCAAAAGAAAATGCATATCTCTTGAAGAAGTTTGATATCTAAGAGGAGAAAATAGATGAAGAACCACATTTTAATATGGTTGAAGCTCAATTTACATCTTCTCCTATGATAGCTCATTACGAACTCGCTAAACGTTGCTCAAACTTTTTCAATGATCCTACTCTTCATATATCAGTTGTTGGTGTTCCAATATCTTACTGTTACACGACCAAAGTAGAGTTATGCTGTGAATAAAGTTTGTTAATTTATGGCAAATCCCGTGGATTTTTATTGGATGGCTGTTAAGCATATTTTGAGATACTTAAAAAGGTTTTGTTCATCAGTCTTACGTTTTCAAGTTGCTCCTTCTTCACAATCATTTTCCACTAAAGCTCTTTATGATGCCGTTTAGGCCTCTGATTTTGATGATTGCCTCTCCCTCCACCTCAAGTGCAATGATTTATTTTGGTGCTAACCTAGTCTCTTGGTGGTTCAAGAAACAACCCGTTGTAGCTAGATCGTCCACGAAAGTTGAATATTGTTGTCTTGCTCACACTATTGCCGAACTTACCAACATTCAAACACTTTTAATTGAATTACCAGTTTCCTCGTCATTCTAGCACTGTACTGTTATAATCAAAATGTTGTGGTAGTCACTCATAATCTAGTTCTTCAATACTAAATATATGGAAATTGATCTATTCTTTAAAAGTTTTAGCTAAGAAGCTTCAAGTTTATCATATCCCTGTTGTAGAGATGTTTTTACTAAACCTCTTTCTCCTACTCGGTTTATTTCTCTGCAAACTTAACGTTGTTAAATCTGTTTCTAATTTTCAGCGCATTGAGTTTAAGGGTGTTATTAGTGTATAGGACTTTTGTTAAGTTTTGCACAGCTATAAGTTATAGACAACTGTCACTTTGTTATGTTAATAACCTTCTATGTAAGAAGTAAAGTAAGTTTCTCATAATTGAAAACAGTTTCTTTCATTTCTTATTTTTCTGTTACATCTCGAATTCTGTTATTAAAGACCAAATTGAATATAAAAAAAAAGAATGATTAAAAGTAAAATTTAGCCTGGAATTAATAATATGATATAATGCATTTTGTTATTTGTCTTATTGTCATAAAGTTTTCTGATATTAGGAAGATGAGATGGTGCGAGCCATTAGTTCTTATACAGTAGAAGCAAATGTTGTTGATGCATGGATCAAGTTTCTAGAGAGCACATGGGTTTTCCAAGCTTCACTTACAAAGAGAAAGGATGAGCAGGTCAAGTATGTCTTGTAGTTTAATCCCATTGGCAAACAAATATTATCAAATAAATGTTGACATATAACAAATTTCAAAGTTATATGCAAATTGCTTTGCATCATGTGGTAGTTCCTCTTATGTCTCTTAAAATGCATGTTTTCATTTATTAATATTCGTATTGTCTATTTTTTATTGCACATTAAAGTGCTGAACTGGAGAGATATGGTCATCATTTTGTGAATTTGGTGGTCCATCTTCTGCATTCTTACAAGGTAACAAATCATCCTAGATTGATCAATAGCTTTATCATATTGCATTTTCCTAATCTTCTGATTACTGGCTTGCTTATATGTCAGGAAAAATTGGGTTCTTCTGTTACTCAAATAAGAATACTTGTGGAGAATTTAAGATTCAGACCAGGGTATGGTGTCCTGCCTCTCTGCATTGTCTATTGTGTAAAAACCATGCTTCCAACTTTTGATTTTTATATCAGGTTAGCAATGTCATCAATGGACAATGAAGGTTTGAAATTAGCAAATCCAAGGAAAAAGCTTGAAGACGACTACTTGGACATTGAATCCAAGGTATTTTTCTTTTCAATGTTGATTTATATCATTATGTGTCAAACTGTTGTGCCAGATTTTGTGGTCTTATACAAATGCTTATTTCTTATTCTACTTGCTAGTTTTTAGCCACTCTGAATATAGTGGACACCATGAAGAAGCAGTTTCACATTCAAAAGGAAGGCATTTTTAGGTATGTTGTGTCGTTCTCTCTTTCTTCCTTGGCCACTTGTCTTTTTCTTTTTTTTCTTTTTCTTTTTCCATATTAACATACATATATAAGTGTTTCTTCCCTTTACAATTTTGATATAGAAAAGACAGCGACAAGGTGACAGAACTGTTTGATGACATTGAGAAAATAAAAGAAGAATTTGAATCTATTGAGAGGCCAAAACTGGAACTTGATATTCCAACTGAAAGGTCAGAAACACCATCAAGCCAAATAATCTCCAGAACTCCTTCTCCTCCCTCGGCTAAAAAACACAAGCAAGATGGAATGAGAAAGTCTGGAAGATCACAAATAGAAATAGAACTTGATAAATTAAGTGAAGATGACTCAGCAGAAGAGATAAGTGAATGGGAGTTTGATGCTCTTGACAAAGATCGTCACACCAGGAGTTGAATAAAAAAATATTAACCACTGATGTTGTAAAAGAATGAAATTGAAAAGGCAACACTGTGCTGTGTCTTGGGAAGGCTGTGATTTTGGCTTACTCCATTAATCAGATAACTGAGTAGTTCACTGAACAGATGTACATGAAACAGCTTTGGTACACCCATAGTTGTATTTGTATCATATTCATCGTTGATAAAATGTAGATAGATATATTCAACCATGTAACTTGCCTAGATAAGTGTTTGTGTAACATTTTTGTCAGTGAGAAAAATCGTTTTTATAGCATAACTGACAAGAGTAACCAGCTGTTTTGTACCTAGTCCTGGATGGTTTTGAGGATTTTGGGTCATGTACAATACAAATACGGCTCCAATAACCTTCATTCAAATGAGATTTCTAATTGTAATAAAATCTGAGAGAACTTTTTTTTTGGTAGAAATAGCTCGTTAAATAGGATTCAAATTCAAAACCATTAGTAAGCTGGAATAACCTCACCTCAGTTAATCCAATTAGTGAGTTAATTTACATGTTCGGTGATAAACCAAATGGAATGAAATATATATTGAAGTTTATGTAATGTACTAAACATTGAACTAATGTACTAGTAAAGTAATATGCATTCTTAATAAAATAATGCGACCACATATTAAGCTAAAGAAAAGACATCACTTTTGTATTGGTTTTCATGGGGCCTAAATTGATTTGACTGGTTTCCATGACCCTATTTCTTTTCACTGATAAGATTCGGTTTTCACTTAAATGATTGTTGATTGAAAGTGTAGGGGACATTTGTTGTGGTAGAATGGTACTAAAATTTCTTTCCTTTCCTTTCCCTCCTTCCAGCGGACATCAGTGGTAGTAGTACTATTGTTTACTTACCCTCCAAACGAATAACTTCCATGCATTTCTGGTCATCATGAAAGCCAATTATGAAAAGTAAAATAACCTTTTGATGGATTAAAAGTAAAAGGAAAAAGATAAGATTGATACCATTTGGGCTCACCTGGAAGGGTGGAAGATAGGAGGAAGGAGCCTTTATCTCTGCAATGACACTCTCCACTCAATCCGGCTGCTGCCATTCTTGTTATGTGGCCCATTATTTCTCTCACAATTAGCCAATGAGCTTTAAAATAAAAGGGTCATTCTGGAAAAGTGATCATGTGAAGGTAGCTTCATAAGAAGCACGTGATGTGGCACTGACATTTTTCTAGTCCTTTAGTGATGACTAAAGAAAAGAGTCTGAAACCAGCAGGCTTTTCTTTTTCCTTCCCTTAAATTTGCTATAAATTGCACTTGGTATTTACCTTCATGGTATAAATTGCGTTTTGTTTTTTACAAATGCCTTAACTTTCGTTATTAATTGATAAATTCTTACCTGGGGTGGAAGAAACTTTCCATTACAACATCACTAACAATCATATGATGTGATGAGCTTTTAACTTTTATTGTTTTGTGGGCCTTGTAGAACAACTCAGCATATCAGACTAGTAAAAAATAGGTCTTGAAAACAGAATGAAAGCAACATTCTTTCTTTGAGAGTTTTACTTAAACTCAACTTGGGTTGGGGAATCTGCTTGAGACTGAGAACTCGACAAAGGGAGACAGAAACAACTGCCCTCGAGCATTGTTATTGGCTTTTTCCCCTCTCAATCTCGAAACCAACGCTAGTCCTTTTGGCTTTGGAGAGAGGGTTATGATTATGAACTTATGGTTCACTATTCCGTTAGTCCTATGCTATAGACAATAGGATCCTACTTGTCACTTCCCAATGTATTCATTTTTGTATTTGTTTGAGGTCAAACCTCAAAGTTTGAATCCCCAAATCAGCAATATAACACATGCAAAGAGCCAAAGGTGAAAGATTAAAAATATCTTACATTTTGACCTGGTCAAATGAGCACATCACTTACCATGAAGGTGAATTATTGGCCATAAGCCAATTGAGAAAGAAAGATGGATGGGGCCTTCCCGAAGGATGAATAATGTAGAAAAACATGATTTGTCAGTTATAGATTAGGCATAAAAAGGTAAATGAGAAAAACAAATTCCCTTCACAATTTTTTTGATATCCTTATCGAATGTGCAAGTTGAAGAACACTTAACTTCCAGAAAAAGAATTATGCATGGGGGAGTCCATTGGCTAATGAACAAAGAAATTGACAAATCATGTTTCATTTACCTTTCAAGTGACCATTTAACTTAACCATTACAAAGTTCAATCATTTTTCACTAGTAGCACACTATAGTGTCCTACTTAACAATTATGCAATAAGGCCTCTCATACACGTATTGTGCTGGCCAAGTACCCTTAATCATGTATAAGAAGATAAGGATAAGTAGGCTAGACAGGGATGTAGATACTAGATTCATTTCATTGAGACCTCCCTATGTACCTGCTTCCTCACTAGATTCAATCCAGTATATAAATCATGCTATTCATACTTTCTTTGTCATGGAACCAATTGGAAGGTTTAGTGTGTTACATTGAAACTTTCAATAAAAACAAGGTCAGTGTCAACATCTTCCTTTGAGTTGCAGATTCTCTTCTTGTACTTTGACGTATCAAACTCAAATGGAACAGGACAATAGAAGAATGAAAGTGTTCATCTAACACATGGCATGGACCAATTATGTTAACCACTAATTACGGATTATTCGTAGGGACTGAACTTGAATGCTCATGTGCAGCTTAAGTAGAACTTGCCTTAGCTATCCACTCTCAAAGTTATTGTTAGTACTCACTAAACCAAATCTATCATGGGAAGGGTAAGAATTAGATCATCGATTGAACTTGTGCACAAAGGAGAAATGGCTGAAAAGGAAAAAGAAAAAGAATAATGAAAGCAACCAGGGTACTTTCAAGGATCATCATTGCTCTCTTTTATTACTACTTTGACAGATATAGGTGCAGATAGCAGCATCTCTTTCCACTGTGCATTTGTAGTGCCTTGAGGTATATACATAATGGGAGGAAAAAGAGATAAAAAAATAATGAGGAAATAGTTTATGCATTGATAAATGGTTATGCATAGGAAATTAATTGGTTTTTATAGAATTTACTTAAAAGTCATATTTATTAATGATTTACAATGGGATGATTATGTAAAAAAATTACACTGGAAAAACACAATTATTAAACTTGAATAAAAAACATATAAAAATGAAACCCTTCACCCATGACTACTCACTCACTGACTAACAATACCTCTGCATAACATAGGACCACATATTTTGAATCCCCTTTAAGCTTTTTCGAATATTCCGGATCATTCACAGTTATGCATGTTCTGGGAGCCAATATTTTTTTAAACACTTGGATAAACAAAAAGGGAGGAATAAATAAATTAGTAGCGTAAGATAAAATAATGGTTTCATTTCATGCTTGAAAAGTAGCGTGCATACATAAGTTAAAGCACACAGTTTCTGTATTAACGTAGATGTATTTATTTCAAACGGTAGAAGAGTAAAGTGAAGACAAAGGTGATAAGATTAAAATCTTATAAATAGAATAAATAAATGAATAAAATATGTTTTGTATTTTGGCAACATCACCACTTTTTAAAGAATACCCTGCCCTCTTTCCTTGCGGAAGCTCAATTTCCCATAGGCATCTATCTCCATACTCTGACAGACACCAATAGAGAAAACCATCATCACAAGAGAGTCACATGAAATGGCCACAAAACAAGTTACTTTGGTTCATGTAGATGATGACTACATTGACATGGAAATGTGTTCCTCTCCCAACTTCTTCTCATACTCCCTTAGTTCTCCACCATCCAATAGAGAGTTTGAATTTCAAATGAGTGAGAAAGAGTCATCAACTTCTCCAGCAGATGACCTCTTCTACAAGGGAAAACTCCTTCCTCTTCACCTACCCCCTCGTTTGCAAATGGTTCAAAAGCTCATACAAAACTCCAATGCCAACTTTGAGTATGTCAAAACAGACTCAGCCTTGGAACACAGAACTTTTCCCTTCACTGAATCCAATATCTCACCTTCAGAATCACACCGAGTTAGCAGTGATGTGATCCCAACTGAATATCCACTTGGGTTGTTTTCTGACATGAACAACCTCATTAGTGATCTTCCCAAGAAGTCTTGGCCCAAGAAACTGAAACAGATGAAGCAGTTCTTGCTTGGTCAGAGACTCAAGGCCTCAAGAGCTTATCTCAAAACTTTGTTCAACAAATCTGGTTGCTCAGACAAGTTCTGTGCCAGTGCTGCAAACAACATGGGAGCAGAGAAAACGCCGTTCAAGTGCAAAGAGTGTCAGAACAGGTACGTGAAGGTTGCTAGGAGAAGCCCATTTGAGAGTTTTTATGATAACAAGCAACAGCAGGTAACTTGTGCTGTGATGAAGACCCTTAAAAGAGAGATGCTTGAAGTTGAAGATGATTTCTGTGACCACAGGAGATCTTTCTCTGGGGTTGGACATCGACATTGTGCCACAAAGGCTTCATCTTTGTCCACATCTTCATCTGGGTCCTCTTCTTCCTCTTCATCTTTTTCTCTCAGCTCAGCTGGGTACTATGATTTGCAACTTTTCAAGAGAAGCATCAGCGCAAATTATGAGTTGGAAAGTTCAATTGAGGGAGCCATTGCTCATTGCAAACAGTCTCAGCAGCAGTGTAGTTCAAAGAATGGTTCAGATGATAGCAGGATTTGTTCTCAATTCGCCACAAAAATGCACTTGGTGGGAGTTAAAGAATAGCTATACTTGCCACCACAAGAGTGTTAGAGTGAGTGAGAGTGTTGAGAAAACCTTGTAAGAGAAGAAATAGGCATTTTCATTTGAAATGCTGTTGCATTTTGGTGGAGTTTACTGTTTGAATTAATAGAGTGGGTTTTCCAGCATTAAACTGTTAAAAAATAAAATGAGATCCTACACCTCTCTCTCTTATTCTTGTACTTGTTGGTGTAGTAGAATTGAACACTTAGCAGCTTCACTATTATTATAATTATTATTATTTATCTCAGAGGAGTAATTCGTTTTGCCAAAAGTTACTTTCAATTTTTCGAAAGAACTATGCTTATGACTAACGAGCAAGAGAATTCACCATGACAAAATTTCTCCAAAGTCTTCTCATTTTTACAAAAGAAAATACTGATGGTACAGAATTTACTGGATCGCATTTGGGGTTCTCTTCAAGATAAAGTTTTGTAATAAAACAATGTTAAAGTGATAAATTATATACCTACATGAATCACATACCTGCATACTCTCATACCTGTAACACGTATTTGGTATCCATGAATCATCTACCTCATCCTCATCTTTGTTGTGAGATGAATTTGGATGGTAGAAAAAGAGAGATGGAAGGAAAAAGGAAATATAAATACATAAAATGTACTAAGCAATATAGTAAGAAAGAAAGTAAGGGATTTGAAGAAAATAAGGTATAAATGAGATGGAGGTGGAAGGATATATATTTTTTATAATCCTATTTTGGGAGTTGGTCCAAACTTTTATTAATGTGCTCTATGGTGAATTTTGTGGATTTGGGACTTCAACATCCAAAAAGAAAACCTTTACTCATAAAACCCAATTATTTGCTGTTAATTGACCATATTTTTTTGTTTTATAATTCACTGTAAAAAGGAAGTCCTCTTGTTCTGAAAACTGACCCTTTTTCCCAGGATAGATTCCCAATGACTGCTTAAGATTATGTGCCATTATTCTTTCAGTGTTCAACAGATAACAAACAGATAGACTATAGTACTGTATAATTAAAAGTGATGAATGACATATATATTTTATTCTCCCACCCTTCCTTTGTATGATATTTTGTAGTCTTCTCTATGCAGTTGAAAAAGTAAAAAGTTTCCATCTTAAAATGCGATGTCAATGAAAACTGACCTGGTTACTAGCCAAAAAAATGTGGAGATTTTTCTCTATAAAGAAGAAAAAGTTTAGAAAGCTAAATGGAATAATATAAAAACGAGATGTCAGTGAAAACTGACCTTGTAACTAAACCAAAAAAGCAAAGATTACAATCAGAAACAGCCCTTTGATGGGGAGATCAGCTTAAACACAAATGGAATAGTCTTATTTTTAAAATGTGGAAATCATGTTACAAATGGTACCTGAAAGTTGTTGTTTGGCCACTATCTATATACTTTATTTAGAACAGTCATGATTAGTAATAGTGAATTCCCAGCAAAGCAAAGCAGCATAGTTGACTGAAGATCAAAGCACAAGTAGCTAGTGCAATTATGTATCCTTGTTGCAATTACCAAAGTACAGCAGTAGTAACAGAAAATGATTATGATCACAACATATACATATATATGGCCAGTTTCAATTTCAAAAGGACCAATAATAATAATTATTATTCTCATTTTCATTCTGCAATGTAATAATGGTCCCACCCTAAGCTAGGCCGCGTGGTGCATATATGTATTCTTAAACCTCATCATCGTATGTGTATATGGTTAATTTGGCTACATCAAAATGTGTATTCTATAAGTGATATAAAAAACAGAACCTAGTGTACAGCTTTACAGACAGACATTAATCCTCACTAGGCGTGCACTTCTTCCTTTCACTTGATTTTGACTAAACATTAAAATACGCGTACATAGTCCAGTGGGCGAATCACATGCCCAAAATTTTGAAGTTGCAAGTATAATTGGATGCTGTAGAGCACCAACTATACAAACACATAGAACAAGCACAAAGAACAACCAATGCTTTTCCCCACCACCAATTTGTCCTAATCAAACCATAAAGTAACTGGTACTTTTCTCTCTTCTGTCCATATCTCTAACTTGTCCATGTTTACCTCATGTAATTAATCATTCTACAAAGTTCAAAATCTTAGGTTATTTTTGCTAACAATTATGTATTCATACATACATGCATACATAAAGAAGGCAAACAACATGAGACAAGAGTTAAACTCTCAGGATGTGATACTATCTTCAATAAAAAAATCTTAAAGCATTAGATTTGTAAGTTATATGTTATTCAGTTTTCTATTTTTATTTAATATTAAACTTAAACTCACATTTAAACTCACATTTAGATATTAATAGTTTTTGCATGAACGAGGGGAAGAGGTGAGTCTTAACATAGAAATCTAACTTGAGCAAGAAATGTGATAAACCAATTACATTGATTAGTGCATGCATCCTGAAACATTCAAATTCAGCCATGAACATTTCATCATAAAAGGTGGTTGCTCCTACATGTGCATGAGGGATGGTTTGATGGTTTTGTGAAAGGCATTGTCAGTTATTTATGAGAATCCAACGAATGAAGACGGGGTGTTTGGGGCACATGCAAAGACACATTGATATGGAATGTTGCAGAAGAGTGAACATGTCTAGAGTACCCTATGAATAAGACTCGACCCTTTGGAAAAGAGGTGATAGATGTTAATGTTGTAGGGCCCTGTGGTAGGAGCATGCTCTTTTGCAGCCTCTTGGACTATTCTACACCACTTGTTACTCCTTCTAAGTATTGTTAATCTATTTCAGGCATTGTAGAATTTTCTGAAGCTAAAATGTATCTTAAGTCTGTGTGAAGATGCTTTGTGAAATTAGTTTTAGATCTTACACACTCTGAAGGAAAATATAGTAGCTTTTTAGTCCTTGTATTTCCTTTAAATGGTGGATTTTGTGTTCAGTTAATATAAAAAATAAAATCAGGCATGAAATCCATAGATTTAAAAGGGAAAAAAAGCATAATTAAAATGGCTAATTTTTGGTTATTAACAAACTGTTTTAAATAAAAGTTATTAATAATAATGTGATAATCCGTTTTCTTTTTAACTTTTGAGATTATATTTTATCTGAATCTTAGACCTGTTATTCTACATAAAAGTTTTTTAAGTACATTATTATTCTATTCAAGGGTAAGTTTTAATCGTTTGTTTAAAAACTTAAAAGGAAAAAATAACTTAAATATGATTTCAGGCTTAACCTTGAGAAAAGGAGGGTGAATATGTCTAACTTTCCTTTTTAGATCGTATTCTTGAAATTTTCTCAAATTATTCAATTTAAAAAGATTACATATTTTTTATTTTAAAATATTACATTTTCACTATTTATTTTAACACATATCTCTTAAATTTTATAAACATTATAAAACATACTTTCTAATAAGAAATAATTATAATAGTGAAAAAATATATAAATGTAATTTAAGAAAATCTTAGAACATAACAATATAATATATTCCACTTTTTATTATATTATTATATGCTATTCATTAGTTTACTACTCATTAGTTTTTGTTAGAAAATCTAGATAGTCATTTTTAATAGTTTTTCTTTTTAATTACGATTTTTATGAAGAAATTTGAATTCGAGATATAGATTAAATGATCTAAACACATATCTCACTATTAATATAAAATTGTTGAGTTTTATTTTAAAATGTGTGAAACAGATTAAAGGCCATTATTACATCTAGCTAAAGTGATATTACTAGTGTAACAAAAAATAAAATAATATATATATATATATATATATATATATATATATATATATATATATATATATATATATATATATATATAAATATATATATCAGTAATATTTACATATATTAT
>Ga0099825_1000134_pt1 | contig 57130 bp, 16 predicted proteins | sample SiratroredBW_FD_76838 | JGI IMG/M metagenome (GOLD analysis project Ga0099825, IMG submission 76838) | Root nodule microbial communities of legume samples collected from California, USA - Siratro red BW | ecosystem: Host-associated > Plants > Roots > Nodule | place: USA: California | collected...
TGCAGTATGATCATAGATGGAGGGAGCTGCACAAATGTTGCGAGTACCACCTTGGTTGAGAAGCTGAACTTGCCAACCCTTAAACATCCCAAACCTTATAAATTGCAGTGGCTGAATGAATGTTGGGAGATTCGGGTAAAGAAGCAAGTTCTAGTTTCGTTTTCAATTGGCAAATATAGTGATGAAGTGCTTTGTGATGTTGTTCTTATGCATGTTGGACATTTATTGTTGGGGTTGGCATTTTGCGAGGCATTGTTTGCGTTTGGGTTTGCATTTTGGGAGCCATTGTTCGATTTTGGGGTTGGCGTTTTGGGAGGCATTTTTGTTGTCTACTAGAGGTATGTTTTGTGTCTTTGAAATAATTGTTTTGTGTATGCTTGGACTGCTTTATGTATGCTTGGAATGCTTTCTGTATTAGATTGAATTTGTTTATGCTTGAACATATATAGTGAGTGCGTTTTGGTATTCATTCCGGGGATGTTCAAACCCTAGCAATTTGTATTTAATTTGTGCATTGTCTGAGTGCGTGTTGGGATTGAATCCAAGGATGTTCGATCCTTGGCAATTTGTATTTAATTTGTGGATTGTATAGCATATATAAAGTTTTTTTCCTCTATGTAGTCATAGATCGAAGTTGGATAAATGGAACTCGAATCAGTGATGTGTATGAGAAAGGTGTTGAAGAGTTTCTAGAATTTGCTAAATGGAATGGAGTAGGAATAAATGGAAGATATTATTGTCCGTATGTGAATTGTTTAAAGGGAAAAATACTAGATATTCAGTTGATACGAGAGCATGTTCTTTGTGATGTTGTTTTGAAGAACTATACAACATGGACTTGGCATGGTGAAGTTCTGGACTTACCATATGTATCTGAGACTGAATGTCAACATTCTAATATGTATTTTGAGGATTGCATGGAAGACATGATTCGTGATATTGGAGAAGATAGTTTCCACCAAGCACATGTGTATGATTCGTTGAAAGATGATTCAGTAACATAATTGTATCCTAGTTGTTCAAGTTTTTCACGTTTGTCAGCAGTATTACTATTATTTAATATCAAGGCGAAGAAATGGGTGGACTGATAGAAACTTTATTGAATTGCACGAATTGTTGCATGAAATACTTCCAGAAGATAATACATTGCCGACCAATCACTATGAGGTCAAGAAGATATTGTGTCCAATGGGTATGGAGTATTGAAAAAATACATGCTTGTCCAAATGATTGTATATTGTATAGAAAAGAGTTCGAAGGATTGCATAAGTGTCCTAGATGTGGGGTATCAAGATACAAATTAAAGGATCCTCCTGCAACGAGGATAAAGATGACATGAAAAACGGTCCTTCTGCAAACGTATTGTAGTATCTTCCAATCATACCACGATTAAAATGTTCTTTTGGCAATGTTAAGGATGCAAAAAAACTTGACATGACTTGTAAATGGAAAAAAATGTGATGGGTTGTTGCGACATGCTGTTGATTCACCACAATGGAAGAAAATCGATTCTTTGTATCCTGAGTTTGGAAGTGATCCAAGAAATCTCAAACTTGGTCTTGCAACTAATGTAATGAATTTATATGGTAATTTAAGTAGCAAACATAGTCCATGGCCTATTTTGCTAATTATTTATAATTTATCGTATTGGTTGTGCATGAAGAGAAAATATATGATGTTGTCTATGATGATATCAGGACCAAGGCAACCCAGAAATGACATAGATGTTTATCTAAGTCCTTTGATAAAGGACTTAAGGTTGTTATAGGATGAAGGCAATAGAATCCTAATTTTTATTACACATAGAAACCTAAAAAATAACTTTAGAGCCCAGCCAAACCCGTAGCCACCAAAATCAAAGATTCAATTCTAACCATAATAAAAGAAACCCAGGCAACCAAATCCCAACTCCGTAACACATGATCAAATATAGAATAACCAAATTCGAAAATTCCTAAACCTATAGCATAAACAATTCAGAAATAGAAATCCATCCCAGCATCCAATCCCAAAACTGAACAGATCCTAGAATTCCCAATAACCAAAATAGTTAAATTCTCAATGCTAAAAAGCTATTATCAAAAGCTAAATAACCTATTTAGAACCAAACCCAAAATATCTAGAATAGTAGAAACCCATAGAACCAAAATTCGTAAATCCGAAACCCACCAAAATAACAGGATAGAACCATTTTTCCATTTGGATACCAAGTTCCTCATTTTAGAACAACTTCCAAGTAATTCCATCGAACCCAAAGCAGAGAAAAGTCCCCAAAACCCAAATTAGAAACCCTTGGAGGTTTTGGCTTCCGCTCCATAAACTCATGCCATCGGTGATAACCATGGTATAATGCATGGTTCCCCTTGCTGTCATCGATGACCATCGTGGCATAAATAGCCCCGCGGATAGTGAAAGTGCTCCCTAGTCTTTATTGCTAAACCCCAATCAATTAGTATGATGAGAAGTTAGGCATGGAAGTTACAATTGAGACTTGGGTTGATTTTGATATTGACTGAAGCTTAAATGAAGCTTGGGGTTTAGAGGAAAGTGGTAACAAAGAAAGGGTAAAGGAAGGATGTACAAGCATGTTTTTTTCTATTAATTTATTTGTTTCATTTTTATATTTGTTTTGTTATTTTATTTGTCTTTATTCATATTATTATTCTTATGTTTTGGGAAAAATGACATTTTGTAAAACCACACTTATTTCTACTCATTTGATTAAAGGTACCGTCTTAGGACAGGTGTTGTGAGGTGTTAATACCTTCCCCACACGTAACCGACTCCCGAATCTTGAATTTGGTTCGTAGACATTTTATTTTTGGTTTTTTTTAAAGTTTTCTATAATAAACTATGGTGGCGACTCCAAATCTCTATTTAAATATTTTTTAAATTAATTTTTTGATCGCCCCATTGTGATGCTGGTTGCGACACATAGATTTCCAAAACAAAGAAAGTCAAAAGTAAACCCTCGTGGTGATGGACCCATCCAAATCCTAAAAAAGATCAATAATAATGCTTACTAGTTAGATTTTCCTGATGATTATGGAGTACATACTACCTTTAATGTCAATAATTTACTTCCTTTTGTAGGTAGTACAGATGATGAGGCAGATAATTCTGATTTGAGGACAAACCTCTTCAAGAGAGAGTGGATGATGGAGGAAGGCTTAGAAAAGGTCCTATTACAAAATCTATGGCCAAGCAAATAGAGGAGCAACAGGAATCTAAAGCACAAAGACCTATCAAAATGCTGACAAAGTTGACTCCTTGATACTGTAAAAATTGTACAGACTTGTAATACAAAAATATTCAAAATAGGAATAGAATCAAAACCCTAGACGCATTAGGGTTACGATTGTGCCTAGGGTTAGGGTTAGTGTCTCCTTTTCCTTCCGCCACATGTCAACACGACATTGAAAGCTTGCTAAGTGAGCTAGGATTACATAGCCTAGGATTTGAAGCATGTGGAGCAAACTAAGGTTAGGGTATTGATAGAGGAGCTCCTAGGTGCCTTAGCTTCTTGCGCAAGCTTCAATGGAAGTTGAACATGATGAAACCTTGAAGCACCAAATAGAAGAAGTGGATGAAACTCCTCATGATTTGGAAGCCATGGAAATGCAAGGAAGGAAGCGTGCAAGGAGGTTGACGGTGAAGTAGATGGTGAAAGCCTTGAAGGAGGTTGGGCCAACCTTCAAGAGAGAGAGCTTCTAGCTTCTAGGAGAAGAAACTCAATGTGAAACTTGAGGTAATGTGCTGAAAATTTGACAGCATTTTATTAGTCAAATCAAGTCTACAAGAGAGGTTCCTAGACCTCTTATTCATAGAAGAAACGATAAGCTACTTAGCTTCCCATGTAAGCTATCTAGGTAGGGTATGGGAGAAGCTAGGTCTAGAAACCCTAGCTTATAAGACAAGCTTCTAACCCTAGCTTCTATGACATGCTTCCCAAACCTAGCTTGCACTCCAAGGCTCTCACAAGGTGGTAACAAGTGGCACAAGGAGAGAGCTCCTTGTGCTACTTGGACTCCTTGATCAAGCCCAACATTATTTATGGACCCCAAGGCCCAAACATACACTACATGGCCCAAAAATACAAGGTCCAAATTTATTCTACTTGGCCCAAATACAAGGCCCAAATTATTCTAAACTATTTTAAACAATTTATACAAATTAGAAGACTTCTTCATAATACTCTATTTTCTCCAAAGGGATTTTTTCATGTTTGTATTTGGGCCCGAGCAGCTGATTAAAAACCCAAATAGGATGAGATGGGCCCAATCTTCTAAAAAGCTCTTAATTGTCCTTTTGGCTCTTTGTCCGCTTTATTCTTTGATTAATGTCACTGGGGCGTACTCCATCAGGTATAGTAGCTTGCTCCATATGCTAGGGTTGGAAAGCTTCTTCCATAAGCTTTTCCTTCTCCTTTCTTCTATGAATAGGTGTGTGTAGTCTATGTACAATTGACACTAATGAAATGTTGTTGAGTTTTTTCAACACTTGTCTTGAGCTCTTCTTTATTTTCTCTCCTTAGAGTTAGACTTAGAAAACTTTTGATAGCTGGCCTAATCTTTATCAAGAACATTGTTCCGTCTAACACATCATTTTCTACCATACCAAAGCTTCTCCTACACACTTCCATTGCTTTCCTTTACTTCACGATACGAGCTCCTTTGATTGGCTTCCGCATCACGCATTTGGAGTTGCATTCCACTTTCAATCGGTGCAATACTTCACCAAGCTTCTTCTGCAAGTTGAATTACAAGTAGAAGCAAAGCACCAACAAGCATCTCCATCATTTAGGGTCTAGTTAAACCCGTTGTTTGAACTTCCACTATCCATACTCATAGCTACATTATCATAATATCTCAAATGTGAGTCATTTCTCGTTTCTAATAGGTTTGATTATTCCCTACTAGAATATCGTTTGAGCTCATTCTCATCTCTCAAAGGCTTATTTACATGTCTCTGTGATATCTAATCACAGTTATCAACTACCAACTGGGCTCATTCTTGCCTCTTATAGGCTATGTTATTCATCAAAAAAGTATCTGCTTTACGACGCATCTCATATGATGATATCACATGTGAAATACATCACCCTTCACATAACCAATATAACATTTTATGACCAAGGCTAGGATTTGTGTCTATGTCCTTTCTTCTTTCTGTTTTGTTGATTTCTTTCCCATAAAAAAATCACACTGAAACTTAATCCACCTTTTGCAGAGAAGGAAAGAGTCAATCCATCTCTTACCCTTTTCTCATTGTTGGAAAAATGCCTCTTATGATGCAATTTGTGAAAATTCAAAATAGCACAAGTGTAGGAGAAACATCTAAAATCAAGGGATTTGATATTTAGTTTTTTTTTTATTGCATGAATTTAGGGTGTTAGTTACCAGGTCTAGTAGTCTATTTGTAACAGACATTTTGATTTATAATTGGTTTTAAACTGATTTTTTTTTTGTTTAGATATGTTTTTAAATTATGATTTTACGTTCTGTTTTTCATGAAGATGTATAAATATTAGTTTATATCAATAAAGATTTATCCTTGCACTCAAATATAACTACAAAGTGGTATCAAAGCTCTTAATTCTTAAGGGTCTGTGTGTGAGAGATCAATGACACTCGAGTGACAAGTATTCTTGAAGAGGATAAGATATGGCTGGAAATTTCATGGCAGTTCCACTAGTCTTCTCAGGTGAAAACTATGAGATATCGTTGGTCAAAATGAAGTCTTTCATGGAAGCTTGTGGGAAGCTATAATTTCTGAAATTCAGCCACTACAAGCAAATCCAACTGTAGCTGAAATCATAAATCACAATGAAGAATTAAGAACAAGATCGAAGGCCAAGACCAACATTCACTCTGCGGTTTCTGATGTTGTATTCACAAGAATTATAAACTGTGAAACAACTAAAGAAACATGGGATACTTTTCAAGAAGTGTTTCAAGGGAACGAAAGAACTCGAGAAATGCAAATTCTCAATCTCAAAAGAGAATTTGAGATGTTGAAGATGAAGGAGACCGAGTCTATCAAAGAATATTTTGATAAACTCTTGAACGTGGTAAACAAAATTTGTTTACTACATGAAGATTTGCCTGACAGAAGAATTGTAGAAAAGGTACTGGTGAGCCTCCCTGAGAGGTTTGAAGCAAAGATCTCATCACTTGAAGATTCAAGAGATCTCACAAAGATTTCACTAATTGAGTTGATGTACTCTCTGCAAACCCAAGAGCAGAGAAGAGCCGAGTATTGAAGGAGCTTTTCTAGTAAAGTCACAGCTGAGTTACAAAACAAAGAAGAAAGGCTGGAAAAATGAGAAGGAAAGTGATGAGGATGGCAATGACGAGAAGGAGAAGTACTCAACATGTCAACACTACAAAAGAACTTCTCATCCACATTGGAGATGTTGGTGGAGACTCGATGTGGTGTGTAGGTCCTGCAATCAAAAGGGTTGTATAGAGAAGGTATGCAAAAGAAAGCAACAAGGAGCGCAGATTGCTCAAGAGACCGATGACGAGAAAGAAGAGCATCTTTTTGTGGCGACTTGCTTTGCTAGTGACATCACTAGTGAAACATGGTTGATTGATAGTGGATACACTCATTACGTGACACATGATAAAGGCATGTTTGTAAAGCTAGATAAAACCCACTTTTCGAAAGTCAGAATTAGGAATGAAGACTATATTGAGGTCAAAGGCATAGGTGATATTGCCATTGATTTTAGCTTAGGTAAAAGAATAATCTCTGATGTTCTATATGTTCCTGAGATTGATCAAAATTTATTAAGTGTTGGACAACTTCTAGAGAAAGACTATGTTGTTGTGTTCAAAGATAAAACTTGTGAAGTCTTTGATTCAACTGGCATTAAATTGATGTCAATAAAGATGAAGGGCAAAAGCTTCTCGGCAAACATACAAACCAACTTAGCCTATTCCTCCACGACTGAAGTTGGGATTTGGGAGAAAGCATAAATGACTGAGAAAGCAGTTTCTGTCCGTTCGACTTTGCAAACACGAGAAAGAGCAAAAACCACAGATGCAGAAGACAACGATACCAGCTCGCCCGAGCGCCAGGACCAAACCAAAATTAACAAGAAGAAGCTTCGCAAGAGAAAAGGAGCAAATAAGAGCGAGCATAAACAAGAGGAGAAGAACTATGCGAAGACTGGTAGCACGCTAACACAAACCGAAGATGAAGAAGAAGAAGAAGAAGAAAAATAAGAGACAAAGGTGAACACTAACTATTCATCCGGAATCATGAGTTCCGACTCTTTCTCCTCTCTTAGCTTGTCCGAAGCTGCTTCCAAAACCATTGTGGACACGGGCTTCAATTTTATGACTCAGATTCAAGCGAGGGAAATTCCGCCGCTGCTGATAGGAAAGGACATGTTGGGTGCAGCCAAAACGGATGTTGGGAAAACCCTAGCGTTTTTGGTTCCGACGGTGGAGTTACTGTACAACGCTCAGTTCACGCCGCGCGACGGAACGGGTGTTGTTGTCATATGTCCGACGAGAGAGCTCCCGATTCAGACGCACGCCGTGGCGAAGGAACTGTTGAAGTACCATTCACTAACGCTAGGGTTGGTGATTGGGGGTCAGGGACTAGGGATCAAGGACAGACCCAAGAAAGTGGTTGGCTGCTATTATCAGGGAAGAAGACATCCTTTGGCGATAGTGATGAAGATTCTGCTGACATGGATTCCCTTGAAAAAGATGCCCATGATGACTTGAGAGAGAAGATTGGAATTTGCATCAAAAGAGACAAGGAGGAGTGTTGGAAAAATACCTCTTATGATGCAATTTGGGAAAATTCAGAATAGGACAAGTGGAGGAGAAACATCGAAAATCAAGGAATTTAATATTTAGTTTTTTTATTGCATAAATTTAGGATATTAGTTAACAAGTCTAGTAGTCTGTTTGTAACATACCTTTTGATTTATAATTGGTTTTAAATTGTTTTTTTGTTTAGATACGTTTTTAAATTATGATTTTACATTCTGTTTTTTTTAAAGATGTATAAATATTAGTTTATATCAATAAAGATTTATCCTTACACCCAAATATAACTACACTCATTCCTAATTCAATTTTATTGGGTATGCTAGCTCCATCTAGACCTGAGTTAGATATGATTATTTACTGGTATTTTTTTCTTTTCTGAACTTTGATATCACTATATTTCTAACTAGTAGTTGATTAAACTTATAACGGATAATTAAGTTGAAACCGTTTTCTACTGGCTAATTATGCCATCAATGACCATTAGAATCTTGTCTATGATCATCAATGCTTCCAACCCCACTACTTCCTTTAAAATGACATATTCTTCGTGCAAACACTTAGGGAAAGCTAAAATCAGCCAAAATAATCAACGATTTAACGATGTAAATAACCCTTCTGTATTTCATTCCAACACATACACAGGGTGTCTTGAAAAGTTGAATTTGCAAGAGGGAAACCAAAATGCTCGCTCCATTTTATTGAACGTGCTTGAACAAATTCTCCTATTTGCTCAGAGAAAAAAACATTCGGGCATTCGCTTATTAAATAATATTTTCTTTTCACTCAGTCTTCTTCTCTTGCCTAGCTTCTCTGTATCCCTCCAAAGCTCTTTTTTGTTGCAGCAATGGAAGGGTTTGCAGATTGCATAATTAACTGATGACTGAGAAATTAGCATTTGGGAAGATCTTTTGGTGGGGGTATCACTGATTGCTTAGAACCTTTGCCATTCTCCACCAAAAAGGCCATCTTTAGTCCCCATGTTGTGTGCACCTCCAAGTGGCAGTGCATGAACCAAACTCCTATCAAATACATGGAATTAAAAATATTATTATGTAAGACATTCATGAGTAATCCAACAGACCCTGCAAAGACTTTACACTGCATCTGATCATATTTTATTAGTTATTTTGTTGGCTTCAAAATAATTACCTTCAGAGTAGATCAATGTAATTTGCGCTATGTTTTTCAAGCCCACTATTAGAGTGTACTAATTAAGCTGATTCATTCGTTGTCTGAGTTTGAAAATTTTTACCTGGATTATCTGCTCTGAATCTAATTGCTGTCCATCCTCCAGCTGGTACTCCAACTGTGTTCCTTTCAACAGGATCAAAAAGGTTAAAGTTCTTTGGGTCAGTATTGGGATTGTAGTTGCCTACTCCTCTTCCAGCAACAAAGAAATTGAACCCATGAAGATGAACTGGGTGGTTCTCAGGTGCAATGATTCCAGTATCTTGTAGAACAACCTGAACTGTGGCATTGAATGGTAGCTTGTAAACCTTTGTGCCAGTTACGGTGTTCAAATTGGCTGGTCCAGGCCCTGAGTAGTTGAAAACATGTGGTGGATTGGCAGGGAAATCAGTGGTAAACACCCCTTTGATGTTGAAATAATGTGCCTGTAGTAAGGCAACGGTCGGCATAAGGAATGTCACATTATTGATAGAAGCCACCACCCTGCTCCCATTTGCAGCTTTGCAAGATGGGCACGGGTTAATCCCCAACCCAACAGTGAAGAAAAGTGAATGATCTACTGTTAGTGGGACATTGACAGGGAACTTTTTGGAGTTAAGGCCTCTAAGAGAGCTGATGAAGTTGTTAGCAACTTGGGTAGCATTTTTGGGAGGTGAAGTGGTGAGAAATGTGGGGGTCGTGGCAAGCGTGCCTGTGTAGTGCAATGTTGCTGTGGCAGTCAAGTTGTCCACGGCAACAGGAGCATCCATGAAAGGAGAAGCTGCCACCAAGTACTTGCCAGATTTTTGGTCAGCATTTAGAAGGACATTGGTGGTTTGGCCAGGGGCTATCACAATTGTTTCAATCTTGAAAGGCTTTACATATGTGGCATCAACTTCTACCACTGTGAGCTTGTGGCCTGCAATTTTGAAGAAGAGCTCCTCATTGAGTGCAGCATTGACAATTCTCAGCAGGTAGGTCTTTCCACCTTCCACAGGCAGGTTGTAAACATCTGCACATATTCCCCGAAAAAGAATACAAATAAAGCTTAGTTTGAGCATAATGAAAATATTTGAGTAAATAGCTGATAGGTTAATCTTTTTTGGTATCATCTGATGATCAATTACTCTATGGTAAGTTTGTTAACTTTTACAACAATTACGTTAAATGTAATATGTACATGATTATTGATTGATTGACAGGGAAAATATGTTAAGCAGACAAAATACCCTGTGAAGAACAATTGGTAACTGTCCCTGGAAGGCCATTGATGGTATGAGCATCTGAGACATTTGGTGCCAATCCAGATTTGAGTGCTTCATTGATAACAGCTTCAGTATCAGATTTCCACCATTCTCCTACAATGTATCACCACAGTGAATTTTAATATGAATTCCAGGTAATGGCATTTAACTATGTGCAGACTTGACACCAATTAACTTAGTAAATAGGACAATTTGAAGGGTACTGTTTTTGCTCACCTAATACCACAACCAATTCATCATCTGGCTTTGGGAAAGGATAAGGCACGCCTCTCTTTGGCAAGATAACCAAGGCACCATGGAGAGTTGACCTTAGCCAGTTAACATGTGCATGATAAAGAAGTGTTCCTCTTTGCCCTGTAAGGGTGAAATTGTACACATAGGTTTGCCCTGGTTGAATTGGGCACTGTGTGACATATGCTGGTCCATCTGCCCAACCAGTTCTCAATTGCCTCACACCATGCCTACCAAGATGACACAATCACTTCAATCAGTATTGAATTTGAAGACTTTGTTAGATCTAAGTATCAATATTGACACTGACATTAATACGACACAAATATGTATAATTTTTAAAATATAAAATATGAAAACATAGATTTATATATATATAATTTAAAAGTTTTTTATTGTATATAAGTTTTTTTTCTTATGTATATTAAGTTTATAAATTTTTAAAAAATTATTATATTAATTCTTTTTAAAATTATGTTAAAATCATGGTAAAATGGTCATTTATATAAAAAAAATATCTTTTAAATTTGACATTTTAAAGTACGTGTTGTGTGTTTGATATGTGTGAGACACATATATATCACGTCCGAACTTCACACTATTGATCGAAAGGAGTTGTTGTTTATAATAATGCCCATTACTGATTTTTTTTTTTTGCTATACTTTTTGTAACTTGAAGCAAATGAATGAATATATGCTCCCTCACCAATGGATGGTAACGTTGTGGTTGACTTGGTTGATGACTTTGACCAGTACTGTGTCATCTTCTCGGGCGTAAAGAGTCGGTCCTGGGAACTTCCCATTTATGGTGACAATAGATTTGCTCGAACACAATCTAGGGGTTTGTTTGGCCACCACCTGCACCCGTTATTACCAAGTTAGCTAATCCTCTGAAAGAAACTAGAATAGAGCATCCAAGTGGATGGTAAAAATTGACCGATTCACTATCTTTAGGTGCTGATTTGGAGCTCTACCTTCCGTGTCGCCAGAATTCTAAAATATTACTCATTTGTGTTCCATGGAGTGACAACGTTGTTGGCATCTACTAGTAACCTTAATATAGGATTACTAATTATACCTTTAATAACTTTTTATAAAATGTAAATTTAATTAATTCAAGCATTAAATTTTATATTTTATTAATTAAATTATGCCTACAAAATTATTTAGAAATTGATTACATCAGTTAATTTAATTTACAATATGATATTTAAAACATGTAAGTATTCTTTATTAGGTAATACGTCAATAAAAATTAACATAATCATTAAAATAATATAAACTTTAACAAATTATAATTGTATTTATAAACTCTTATTAAAAATGTAATTTAATTAACTTTTACTTATTAAACAAATTTCACCTCATATATATATACACACACTACCCCTAACTCGGCTTAAATAATTTGGGTGAATAATTCAAAAATAATTGAAACATATAATTGCACTAATAGTTTACATGAAAAGGAAATGTAATCCTAGGCTGCTTTCGCAGTTCTCACAACATTATTCTATCTTTAATCAAAGAAAAATGATCTTAACCTCTGCCAAAATCGTACCCCATCTTTATCAAGAACTTGATAGAAAATTATTTGATAGGAGAGGAAGATGATTGAATATAGCATAAATTAATTGCAAGCATTTATATACATTATTGTTCTTTAAGCTTCTATTGTAAAAATGATATTTTTAGGTGCTTCTAAACTAGGAGAACTTCTACATCATTATTTATTTATTAATTATAAATTTCCAAATATAATATTAGTCATAAGCTATATAAAAAAAATTATTAAAATGCATGACACAACGGAATGCACATCACAAAGGCAATAAATTAGAATGGTTTACTTACATGAAATTTGTAGTGCCGGACTCTGCACTCGACCAAAGCTGGAAAAATGCAAGCCATGAGAAGCATGATTCGAGCCAAACGAGAATCCATTTTTCTCACTCTGAATCCTCTCTACACTTTCCCTGTCTTAGTTTGTTGTACTTGTTATGTGTCCTTGTGTGTTGCATTCACAAACGACTCGCCAACCCACAGTTATATAGAACGAAAAGGGCATTGCTACCACGTCGTTTTAACTTGGTTAGGTGAGTGATGGAGGCATTCTTGGAAATTAAGACTTACAACACCAAATTAAACTAGCTTATCCCATGATATCTTGCATGTCACATAAAGCAGTGTATAATGGGAATCGCTGTATTTTCGGATGCAAGTTATTAATCAGACTCCTTTAGATACATATTTATTATGATAAATAGGTTATTACAATTTTGGATTGGTTGTGTTTTGACTTCCAAACTTATATCTGTTCCCCACCAAGTGAGTTTCATCTAGAAACTTAGCTGATTAAAGTATTTGTAATTTTGTTTAGTTACAAAACCTGATTCATCATTTTGGGCCTTAAACACCCTTTTTACCAGCATCCCCTAATTGTTAATGACCCTATATGATATTCAGAGTATCTAGTCTTTAAAGCCATAATATTTTGCTTTATTTAACTTTTAGAGAAAAAAAGTATTCTAAATTAACATTTGTTTTATAAAATCAATTATGCATTAATTATTTTTTTTTCTGATCTATCTATGGTAGACGTATTGTGTAATAAGAATAAATAAGTTGTTAATTAGAGAGAGAAAATATATTACAAAATATAGAACTTATTTATAAAATTAGAATATTAATTGCATTCTTTGATTTCTTAAGCATCACATAAAATATAACGAAGTAGAATATTTATTGAGGGCAAGAGCAAATTATAGCATTTTGCATTTGTAAAATAAAAGTACGCTTTTCATTGTCTGTATTTTCTAATTTTAACACATGCAAAAAAATATCTCTGTCTATGAAGACTAGTTTAGTAGGTTTAAGTGCGAGAAAAATGATATTGCATTTTTATCAATAAAGTTTATGTCACTTGAGTCAAGCTCTTTGGTCAATTACAGGATTTTTTTTTTTTACTATGATTAATGTTGTTATTTTAATTTTTTTTCTTTGTTGTATTTATTGGCAAGAAATATTGGATTATCTTGTTTAATATAGAGAGTCGTTTGCCTCCTGATTAACGTGTCATAGCTTAAATATGTTTGATGGACATTGCGAACTCGTATATCTGAAAAATGAATGAGAAGAAACCCGTGGTTAATGTGACAAATTAACTAAAAATGACACAATATCAATCTTTATATATTAATGGTAATCGCATGATTGAGTTTCACAATTAAACTAATATTTGTCTAATATATGGATAGAAAAGCATAGGTTAATTTGCACTTTTTTTCACTGATTACTTATAAGATTTTATCTCTTAGGCTTTTTTAACCAATGAAGTCTCTCCACTTTTTTAAATGAAGAAAAAATAGTCTTTCCCCTGCTTATGTAAAACTCTCAAATTCCAATCTTCTAAGTATTTAGAACACATAGATTCTAATAAAATCGAAGTTAATTTGCAGGATGTAAAATATGAAATTAAGAGTTTTAAAGATAACGAGAATTTGAATGTGTTGGATGAAAGAAAACAAGTAGCTCAATTTTAGGTTAAAAAGTAAATAAACTTACTCCATTTCAAAAAAAAAAAAAAACGCTTGAAAGATCAAACACAATAGCAAATTAAAAGGGACTAAAATTTCATTCAAAAGGGCATAGACTAAGGAAGCAGAAGGTTCTTTGAAGGATCCTAATTGCTTAGTTCACAAAATAAAGTATTGTTGAGCTATGGCTTTCAAAGTTTAGGGTAATATACAAATATATATGAGGTAGGAAGACACTGATGGGTGCACATCATGTTTGGTTTGAAAGCCAAGATTAAACCAACATTGGGTAAGTAACAACTCTGTCACCTTCTGGTCTCTCTTCTGTTCCGTGCCTGTTTTTTATTTTTACTTTATTTTTTCATTTGTTAATTGCACTTTTGCAGTAGGTAACGGACTAACTCATAAATGAGTAGCTATAGTTAAAGCACAAACTGCTTAACTTGATGGAACGTGTATCATAATGATATTTAGGTATAGTGGTTTAAAGTTACCTTAGAATAGAAATGCAGCCACATCAATAAGTTGTGCCAAAGTGCTTTATCTTTTCTTTCTTCCTTTAATATCTTAGATAAAATAAAGATAGCTCATAAGCCAACAAATAAATAAAAAAAAGACATTTTTTATAATAATAATAATAATAATAATAATAATAATAATAATAATAATAATAATAATAATAACAAATTACTCTCTTCCCTTTAATCAATATTGTACTTGTAGCCATCTATTTTTTTACCCTACTAAAACTTTATGAAAAATTCATAATAGTGTAACAATTGCACAATCTTAATTTCGTTAAAAGACAGTTTTTTCTGCGTAACCTAAAGTTATTGTGTGAAGTGCAAAGTTTTTGTTTAACGTATCATATGACTCGTTTATATCCTGTAATATACCATTTTTTGAGTTTTCTTCAACATAGTTTGGAAAACATGCTTTTACCTTTCAATTTAATAAAAAAAACAAAAAATATAAGTACCTCATTTGACATCTTTATTTAAAAAAAAAAAAAAAAAATTCCTAACGGAACAAAGGATGCGAGTATTATAAATGAATTGGCAACAATATTTTAGGCCAAAATTAGATGAGGTGTGAGATTATCTAAATAAAGAAGTTAACAAAATTTGCTCTAACTTTAACAATAATAACAGTAATTATTATTATTATTATTATTATTATTATTATTATTATTATTATTATTATTATTATTATTATTATTATTATTATTATTATTATTTTGATCCAGGCTTTCTAAACGTCATACCCCTATTTTCAATTCTAAGATAGTAAATCCAGCAATCTAAAACAAAATATACATTAATTACAATCAATTGGTAAAGTAATTCAAAATATATTTTTGTAAAAGAAATTTACAAAATTATTCAATCATTTTTCAAAATAATTTAAAATAACATAAATCTTCAGTTAAAAGTATCTCTAAGAGTTTCACATAAAACATACTCTTGTTCCGTGTAACATATGATCATTATAAAATTAAAACAAAAACTCCAACAAACACAACAAAATATGGTAAGCTAAAAATTCTTATAAATTAAACCGACTTCGGAATCTTAAATCTGGTTCACAGAAATTTAACGTTTTTGGTGATTTTTTTATGGTTTTTCAATAATAGACTGTGATGGCGACTCCAATCTCAATTTAAATATTTTTAAAAAAATAATTTTTCTACTTGCCTTCGCGATCCCGGTTGCAACTCAATGGTCCACCTGTTGCTTTAGAATTATTAAAAAAAAAACATTAAACATTTTTCCTTACACCATTACACACCTTCTTTTCCTAAAAAAAAGTAAGATTTGAAAAAAAAATACATTAAGTATTTTTCCTCACATCATTACATACCTTCTTTTCCTAAAAAAGAAGTAAGATCTGAAAAACAAAAAAAAGAAAATTAAGCATTTTTCCTAACATGCATTACAAATTTTCTATTTCTAAAAAATGATTTTGAGAAATGAAAATAGAATAAAAAAATATTAATCTCATTTTTCTCACCTGCATTGCATATTTTCTTTTTCTAAAAATGATTTTGGAAAATAAAAAACAATAATTAATTTCATTTTTTCTCACATGCATTGCATATTTTCATTTTCTAAAAAAATATTTTGGAAAATAAATATAAAAAATATTAATTTTATTTTTTCTTACATGCATTACATATTTTCTTTTTCTAAAAAATTATTTTAGAAAATAAAAATTAAAAAACATCTAAATAAAATTCATCTCAATATTACTTCATGCATATTCCACAACTTTTATAGCTACTATTTAATTGCATTACTTTTGTGTTTTTCTTTCACACCTTTTCTAATTTATTCGCAAAAACAATTAAAAAAATTATTTTTTGTGGTTTAATTAATTTACGCCTTTTTCTAAAGGGAGAGGATTCATTCATTCGTTCATACATTCACCTAGGACTTCATGCTTCCCTACGTATCTCATAGAATCCATTCTGATATAAAGTTTCATGCATCATTCATGTACTCTCATGTAAATAACATACATGCATTATCATAAAAAAATGGTTTTAAATAGAGTCAATGCATTCATCCATGTATAGCCTCATGCATTTATGCATTTTCAAAATCGTATTATATTTAAACATATATTCCTTCAATAAGAAAAATAAAAAGAAAAAATATAATTTGTATATACATTTTCATACTATTCAATAAAAAATATAGATTTCATATATGTATTTTCATATCATCATGCGTTCAATAAACAAAAATGAAAAATATCCATATCATCATTCTCATCATGCATTCATTAATGCATTTTCATAAGAATTATCAAATAAAATTTCATGCATATCTTCATGCGCTCTCATTGCACTTATGCATTTTTTTTAAATGTTGATATCAAACAATAATAACAAAAATTTAGTCTCATGGCATACATTCATACATTTTCAAAAATTGAATTTCATACATTCCCAAAAAAAGGAAAAAAAAAAGAATTTCATGCATTCATAAATGCATTCTCTCAAAAACAAAAAATAAATAAATCCATGCATACTATTCTTGAAATTTCATACATCCATTTTCTCAAAAAATTTTATGCATTCATATATTTACATTTTCAAAAAATTTCTCAAAAAAAATCATAAATGCATTCCAAGAAATTTCATGCATTCACAAATATGTTTTCTTAAAAATTTCATGCATCAATATATGCATAGTCATTAAAAAAAAAGTCACGTGATGAATCATTTGTTCATGAATTGAATTCATAAGATTGTAAATAATAAAAGAGGGATCGTGCAAAGCAAAATGTTTAACAAAGGTAGAAGTTGGCTTTCCTAAGGAGACCATCTCGTCATGGTGCTTGATACCTTTCACCTTTCCAAAATTCCTAAAAATCCTAAAATTCTCAAAATTCCCAGATAAAATGATTTTCCTCAAGGGTTTCCACCGCTTAAGGAAATTCTTATACTGTGGCAGAACCGTTGTATGTCTGATTGTTGGCAAAAATAGTTCTTTTCTTCAGAGGCATTCAAAAAAATAAAAATAAAATAAAAGTTCGTTAGAATTGCGAATCCACAAGGACAATCTAAGGAAAAGAAAGGACATGAAAAGAAAAAAGACGACAGTGTTAGAAGTCATCAAATTTTGTTTCATTGTTAATCTCTTTGAATATTAAGCAACCATGATTCGAAATTATATATGACCATGTTTCTTCATTTGTAAATACTTTATACATCCTTTGCACCACTTTTGACCCAAAAATAAATATTTTTTTCAAAATACCTTAAACGAGGATCTGAATATTTTAAGACTCAATCCAAGGTTAAAAAAGAATAAATACGTTAGATGCTCCTACTTTTGTCAGATGAAATGTGTGAAAAGATTTCCCAAAATTATAAAAGGAGTGTGTTGAGGGGTCCTAAATCCATCAATAAAAAAAAGACAAAAAAAGAAAGAAAAAAATTCTCCAAAGAAGGAATACATTAAGGGCTTCTCAAGAAAAAGGAAAAGAAAATAACGATAGAAAGTTTATTCAGGAAAACCTTGGCTGGTTATAAATTGATGATCCTTGTTTCAAAAAAATATAAGCCCACAAAATTTTTTTGAGCCTATATATCCTTTTCTTCAACTTTATGAGATCTTTATCGAAAAGGAAGCTTCTAATGAATTTAGTCATTACAAGGAACATCTGACTCTACACAAATTTGTACATACCTTTTATTTTCAAAAATTTGTACATGTTTTTTTTTAAAAAGAAGAAAAAAATCATTGAAATAATCATTTGTACATACTTTTTGAAACATTGAAAATCATTAAAAAATTATTGAGAAAAAAAATCCTTTGTACATACTTTTTGAAACATTAAAAAAAATTATGGAAAAAAATCTGTTGTACATACTGGTTGTGATCAGGATCACAACGGGACGATAAAAAATTAATTTTAAAAATATTTGGATAGATATTGGAGTCGCCACTATAGTTTATTATCGAAAACTATAGAAAAACTAAAAAAAAAATGAATTTCTATGAACTAGATTTAGGATTCGGAAGTCGGTTATGTGTGAAGAATGTATTAGCAACTCCACAACACTCATCCTAAGACGGTACCTTTAATCAAACGAGCAAACATGAATGTAGTTTTACAAAATGTTATTTTCCCAAAGAATAGTAATTACAACAAATAAAAACAAATATATATTTTGAAAAATGCAAACAAAAATAAGAATAAAAACACAAAAAGAATAAATAAAGAAAAATAGATTTTGTTTTTTTTACCAGACAAGGATCAATCTTGATCTTACGTATTTCTATTTAGTATTGAAAATTAAGGATAGTTTTTCTTAAAATTGTTTGGTGAGTATTTCATATTTTTTAGAAATGTTCTATATTTTCATTTTTATTGTAGAAATACTTTATATTATTAAAAACTGTTTTGTATTTTATTTTTCAAAATTTAATATTTTTATAATTTTTAGAAGTATTTTATATTTTTTATTTTGGAAATATTTTATATTTTTATTATTTAAAAATAATATTTGTATACTTTTAAATTTACGTTTGGAAGAAAATAAATTAGAAAAATAAAACAAAAAAATAAAAATCATAGAAACAAAATGAGCTCACTCCATTTACATGACACGTGGCATCCTTCCCCAAAATACCCCACACTCCTTTCAACTAACACCTTTCTTCCATTTTTTATCTTCCAAATGCCATTCACAAGCCACATATGTTTTCTTTTTCCATGCACTATCGGGCAGAACACTCACTCACTCTTTTTTATTCTCAATTCAGTACCCTAAACAAATTGAGCCAAGCCTTTTTTCGCACGCTGCCATTCACTATTATTCCCATTTTCCACGGTGCCAAAATCATGGGTCAAGCCCATATGCTTCTCACGTCTTATGCATTCGGGATACCCTAAAGTAGATTAGGGTTATTGGAGAGGGGATCACAAACGGCCGCACCTCTCAACCCTAACCCCTGTATAACCCTAAATCAAATTACGGCAACATCACAGCGGTTGTGGTACCGTCATAGATGAGGGGCGTGACTAGAATGCACAATAAGGACGGTTATAAAACCTGTTTTGTTTTTTACATGTAAATAATATTAATTAAATTATCATAATTATTTTTACTATAATTAATGGTTCAAATTGTCGTAATTTTAATATTAAATAAAAAAATATGCAGTATTTTATAATTATATATCCAGTTGTAATATATCTAGTATTTATATTTAGTAGTATTTCATAATTTATCATATTTCATAATTATATATGTTACATACATATCCAATAAAAGAAAATTAAAATAATACAAATTTTGCAATAACAAAATATCATATTAAAATAATTCATAGTGCAACATATTATATGTTTTAACACAATTCACAAAATATTATATTCCAAGACACAGTTCACTTCACCATCAACATCCCAAGGGACTCCAGTACCACTAGCACCCTAAGATTGTTCCCCTGACTTCTTGCAACCATAAATAAAGCTAAAGTAGAATTATATAACTCTGAACCATGATTAGAAACTTAAAAAGAAACATTAATAGTTTAGAAAACATAATTTTGACAAGCTCAACAAATATTAAAACTTAGAAGAGACTGAAAAAAACTTTAGTAGTAACCAAATGAAAGTATGATACAATATTTATACCAATAACTTGAATAAGTACTAGTACTGCAAGTACAATTTCAACTCTGCATAATTAAAGCTTAATACAACACCAATCAAGCCTTTTTTTTTCCTCTAGGTGTAACAATTACATGGATAAAATGATAATGATGTTTTATAGTAAATCATGTCTCTATAGACAAATCATTGACCTCTAAATCCTTCTTAATGGTTTCTCGTATAGTTTATCTCAACTTCCTTTACTTTCTAGCGATTAGACTCTGCTAATTAAATCTACAATCCTAATTGGGCCTTTTATAAGTCTTCCCCTCACAGGCCCAAATAACCTAACGCAAGATTCTACCTATTTCTCTACATTAGGCGCTACCACAACTTTCTCTTTGATGTTATCAACTCATCATTCTGGATCTCAGGTTGTCAAGTGAGCTTCCTTACCCAACCAACTTCCTCACCTCTGTTATATTGATTTTATTCAATCCAAACCCATAGTTATCGTATTTTTATTCAATCCAAACCCAATCAGAGGGAAAATTAACAGTATATAGATCGAAACAGAGAAGTACAGGCTTTAGTTTATCCAAGCTGAGAGATTACTCTCTACATTAGTAGTGAACATACCTCTGTTTTGTCCCCAAAAGCCTTCAAAGTCGTTCAATAGCAATAATCACGTAACTTCTTCAACTTGTCCCCAAATATATGCAATGAAATTATACAAATTGGTTAGATGCAGTCCAAAAACCATGGATTTTGAACAAAATCAAAAACGAAAATGAAAAACCCTTAACAATAATAAAACTCTTACCTTTTGTCGTTGTTAGGGTTCATTGATTCTCTCCAATCGCTGAGGGAGTAATCGGTTAGGGATTGAGCAACACGAACTATAATTTGTTAGGGTTACGGTTTGGGAACGAAAGGTTTGGGGATTTTCAGTGGTTTGGAAACGAAAGGTAACGAGAGAAAAACGAAAACGAGGGAAGAACGAAAAACCCTTTTCATTAACACTTTTGAGGTTTATGAGAAGGTTTCGAGTTTATGGGTGCGGTTTATAGGAAGGTTTCAAGTGTTTATGGAAAAACGAGTGTTTATACTTTGGATGAAGAGTGTGGAAGGAAAAGCCTATTCATTAAAGTGTCGATGAAAAAAAATGATATCCTTTACAAAGCGGCAATTATAAATGTCATTTTTTGATCTCATTAAAATATGGACCTATACAATATAATATGACAATTTTTTTGAAATGTCATACCACCACCACATACACGTTTTTTTGTAATGTATGAATTTATTTTTTAGTCTAATCTTATTATAATTGTAGGTATTGTTATATATTACACAAATCATTCAATATTTATTAGTTATACATTTGCTATTGATGTACTGGAATGAAAATAAAATAAAATAAGAAAGAACGTTGAATAGTACAAAATCTTTATTTTAACACATTACAAATAGCATCTACACAAATACAATTATACAAATACAATTTAGCATGAGAGAAAGATGCTAATGTCAGTGTAAAATTGGATCAGAGGAGCAATATATACAAAATTATACAACTGCGTACCAAATTAATGAGCATTTGATGTACCCTTTTTGTATGTATACCTCTTAGCAAGGCAAAGATAAACAAAGAAGTTGATCAGGCTCAAAACGGTCAGAAGCCAGTAGAAGTAATCAAGATGACCCCTATTCAGATTGTCTGGGATCCAACCAATTCTTCCATGGCTTGAGGTTATTTTTGTCACAATTAAAACAAGCAAAGTGCTCACATAGTTTCCCAATGCATTAGTGGTGAGTTGAAGAGCTGCACACAAGCTTCTCATAGCATCAGGTGCCTGTCCATAAAAGAACTCCATTTGGCCAATGTTAGTGAAAACTTCTGCAGCTCCTATGAGAAAGTACTGAGGCACTTGCCAGAAGATTGACATGGAAACGGTTTCAGCATCATAGAGATTGTTTTTTCGGACCATGTCAAGGCGAACAACCTCTAGAATGCCAGCAACAATCATGGAGATGATGGAGATGACAAGGCCTATGCCTATGCGTTGGAGCTGTGTGAAGCCTTGCTCATGGCCAGTGAGCTTTCTTGCAAAGGGCACAATGGCTCGGTCGTACACTGGCGCCCAGAAGATGACACTAAGAGTGTCAAAGAGGGAGAGGGATGCTGAGGGGATTTTGAAGTGAGGGCCTATCTTTTGGTCCATTGTGTTTCCTTGAAGCACAAACATTGTGCTCATTTGACTGTACACTGTTGCAAAGGCTATCAAGGAAGCCCAAACTGGTAGCAAATGGATTACGCATTTCAGCTCTTCAACTTGGGTCACTGTGCACAGCTTCCATGAATTGGGCCAACCCTCAGTGTAGTCAGATTCTCTCTCTATTGCTGCCTTGTCCAAAAACCTTGAATCAACAACTTTCCCTTGTTAAAGTGTCTTGCTAAAATAAAAAATTAAAATATATAAGAGCAATTCATATTCAAACAACTTCATACACTCAGTTTATAGTCACTGTATTACCTTTCTCTCTAATTTATTTCTTCTAATTTTTATATCATCCTTAGAAAGAGGTGATTGTTTGGAGGGTCAAAAAAATTAATTTTCAAAATGTAAATCAATCCAATCATTTTTTTACAATTAAATAAATTTACCTTTAGAAAGGTTTTGGAAATAGTTTTCAAATTTGTTTTATAAAATTTATTTTAAAATAAAAAAATTATATTTTTAAATATTTTATTTTACTGTTTTGAAAAATATTACTTTTATAAATGAATTGTATATTTATCCATTAAAAAATATTAATGGATGGATTAAATTAGAGTTTATTAAATAAATCAGGTCACATCAGTTTTTAATAAATAAAATAGATTAATGCTACTTTTTATCAGATATGTCACTCTCTCACGCTATATGGATATAGACACTGTGCATAGACTCCAACATTTGAATCCATGACCTCCAATTCACAAACTAACAAATTGTTGTGAAAAGGGTTCCCTCAGTAAAAGGTAAAAAAGTGCCCATTCATTAATTATGCTCTGCTGTATAAATTGGTTAGAAAAAAAAAAAAAATTACTAAACTCCTATTATTAGACTTTTGGTTTTAATCAATTGAGAAAACAAGTCTATTGGAAAACATCCGAGACTTAAAATATTCTAATTAAGACAATGGTGCTTGTGTTTTACATGTTCTAACAATATTTAAAGACTTATGTCCCTTTTTCACCGTTGCTGTTTATAAAGTTAACAATTTTACTCATGACATTGCCTCCACTGTACCTAAGTTTCATTGTTATATATATATATATTTATTATTTTCTTTTATTTCCTCGATTTCTTGTTAAGTATCAAAAGTCTTAAATTCTTTTTGTTTCAGTTTAATTGCAACTTGTACTATTTCAAAGTAACATCAACTATTCTTTTATATTTGTATCCTTATCCACATTTAATATTTAATTACTTTATATATATATATATATATATATGATATAAAAATAAAAATGACAAAATAGAAAATTTATAAATATTTTATTAAATTTAAGAAAATTTATTAATTTTTCTATTAGTCCAAAAAAATCTTAAAAAGAATGAATTTAGGATTTTTTTTATCTCTAACTAGGAGTATATAGTAAAATGTAGAGTGAATGCGACTTTATTAAACAGAAATGCAACAATGGTTTAGAGAACTCACTGTAACTAATTTGTATGTACAAGTTTGCGGCTCCCTGTGATGTTAGACTCTGCATCTTCAGTCTCGTAAAGAAGAGACTTGTTATCTCGCACTTGTAGCCCAGATTTTCTGCATGCTGCCACTATAACTTGACAAATTCTTGTGATAGTACTTCCTCCAGGTGGTTGAAGTCTGTACCATTTACTACCAAATGAAGAAAAATATAATTGCAATGATCATTGCAGCAGCAGGTATTCCAAATCCCCAACCCCAACCCACGTTCATCTGAATCCAAACCAACGCTGAAGAAGCAATGAGTGAACCAATATTAATTGAGAAATAAAACAATTGAAGAAAGAGCTCTTCTTTAACCTCTCAGTGTCATCATTTTCATCAAATTGGTCAGCACCAAAAGCTGAGACACATGGTTTGATACCTCCAGTTCCAAGAGCAATCAAGTAGAGTCCTATAAAGCAAGCTGCAGTTTGTGCTGATGTCGGATGGCAACCATTAGAATCACATGCAGGTTTTAATCCAGGGACAGTTGCAGAAAACGTTAAAAGTGTCATTCCCTGCAAAGTAAACAAATATACCTTGTTTTTGGAAACATGAGCTGATTTGAATATAACTGCTGCAACTAATGTCACAAATAATACCAGAGCATGTTTGCACAAAAGTTTTTTTTGAAAAAAAAAAAAAAACTGATTTGAATTATATGTACATTTAAGCTTGTATTATTTTGTACCAGTTCACACCCTTGTTTCTAATTTACCTTCAAGTTCTCAATATATAACTATTTTTGTCTCATATTCTTTTTGTTATATATCAAACAAAATTAATTATCTTTATAGTATAGTGTGAGAAAATTTATTTAAATAAACACGGATTATATTGACAAATTTAACATTAATTAATCAAACATATTGTGTTCAGGGTTATTTTGTAAACTAGATTGAACCACTTTGCCTTCTAGGCAATTGTGCTCAGCCGGGTGGGTATGTAGATAGGCTGTGGTCAACATCTTTTTGCCTGGGTGAATATGTTATCTAAGGCGCATGAATGCGGGAGAAGGGATTATTTCGTAAACTAATATACCACTTTGCTTTTTATGTAATTGTCTTAAGCAGGTGGTTAGGTACACAAGCCGAAGCCTATGTCTTTTTTAGAGAGATTGGGTCATATCCAAAATGCCGTCAGAAATTTAATTTATTTTTTTTATAACAAAAATAAAAAGTCAATTACATATATAATTCACTATCAAAATAATACTTCTTTTAATATATGTAATGAAAGAAATTTCCAATATATTTATATATATTGATAAAAGTAATTATTTTTTTTCTTGTAAAAGAAAATGTTATCAATATGTACCGAATATACTCTCATAATTAGCAGATTTGGAAATATACATCTTACCATTAATAAGGATACGTGAAAAAAAAAGCATAGATACTTACAATATTTAATAAGGATACGTGAAAAAGAATACATAAAAATTATAAAATTGCTTTATAAAAATATCATTAATTTTTACTAAATTATGTTAATATTGAGACAGGTAGAATATAATTTTTGACAGTCAATTTTTAAAAGGAAACCTATAATACGTTGAAACATTATTATATGAAACTAAAAAATATCAACAGTCCATATGTATAACGTAGCTTTAAATTGATTTTTAGATAAAACAATACCTATGAATAATCCATATTTTTCTCCTAGTAGAATGAATTGGCCACATTGTTCTCTAGTTAAAAACAATTACAATTTGTTTGTTTGACAATAGCTTATTCTAAACAATACTCACTCGAGGTCTTATTTTGCTTCAAAGATTAATATACTAATTAAAAGAAAGACAACAATAAAATATGAACTCACACTATGAAAGTACAGATTAAATTCATTTATCATGACATAGAAATAATGAATAAAGATTGTTCGTCAAATAAACTTACAATGGAGTAGATAATTGAGAAACTTGCAATTGTCCAGTATCTTCCCATGTATGAATCAGCCAAAAAGGCTCCAAGTAATGGGGTGATGTAGCATGTTCCTGACCAAGTTGTGACATTAGTTGCAGCAGTTGCATTTCCTTGGTTGAAACGGGTCTGCAGATAGTTCACCAGGTTTGTACTCATGCCATAGTATGCCAATCTTTCACAACATTCATTTCCTGTCATAATTTTTTTCAACACCTTAGTCCGACTTTAATAGAGAGATAACAAGATTATGGTATGGAAATGAAAGAAAAAAAGGATTCAATACCAAGTATAAAGGTGCAAGGTTTCCATTTTCCAGTCTTTAACTTGTTGGCAGGTTTTTTATTGTAAATGTCAACTGTCCCGTCTTCTGTATATAAGCCATCTTCTTCCACATCATTTGATTTCATGATATTCATGGTATCACAGCAGATATCAGATTTCCTATTTCCTGCTTCTTGTTCTCTGTTATCTTCAAACGTCTGTTTGTAAGGTGCAGGAAATGATTACACAAATAATCAACATAACATTAAGAAAAATTAAACAGGTTTCGATCCTATATTTCATTTTATAAGGTTAATTTGAGTGTGGGTGTGAAATATAGGAATTGCAAAGAGATGTTCAGCAAAGAAATACCTTAGCTCATGAAGCTCCAATCACATTTGGTGTCAACATTGTGATTTGGTATCACTAATGGCATATACTGTGATGGCTCGAATCGAAATAAATTATGTAGCAGTGCAGGAATACAACACAGAACCTTGCAAACATTAAAAGGAAAAAGCAGAACTCTTGAGACATACAAAACCAGAAATGGAATTGAACAATTCTAAAATGACATTTTAACCTACAATTTGCAATCACGATTTTTATGATAGCCCACCCGTAATTTCAAACTTCAATCATGTGGGATAGAAAATTTCTGGTTTCGGAATGCGTGCAATGATGTCACACGCATTCAAAATACAAACCAACCGCATGATAGATACACTTAACAGAAGCATAAATATAAGAATATAAAAGTCACTTTCCCATTGTATCAAAATCAATATACATAAGAGAGTAAATGCTCGAAAAGCATAAGTGACAAGGTAAACCTACATCAGTCTATCAATAGCAAGTTAAAATAGTTGGCATCAGATCTTAATAGTTTCTCACATTGTGCAGCCAGCAAGGAATAAGGTCAGATCTCAGATTAACGTCAGGGTAATCATATTTGTCTTCATACTGAGAAAAAAAGAATACATGATAACAATAAGAATGAAACCCACATTACATTTAAAGAAAGTTGAACGCAACATTTATGCTAGCATAAAATCATAATTATAGAAAATTCAATGACATCAAAACAAACTCTAGGTTGACAGCGAGGGAAAAAAGCACGCAAAATAAGAAGATTGAGACTATTTTACCTTAGGATGAGAGAACGGACCGTGCGCTAGCTAGCTGTTATGTAATGACAGGGAATATAAACCTTAGTTAAATGTGGTTTCCTGAACGTGAACAAAACTATAGGAATCACGCAACCTTAACCTTGACACCACCATTTCGCTCAAAAAGAGAAGCACAGAAAAAAAAAAATAATATGAAGTAGAATGAGATCTTTTGTCTGGTTGTCCCATGCATGAGTCTCTCTTGATCCAACGTTAGTCCTACATTAATTGTCTTATTTTGGTTGCTGTTACCACGTGGCTACAATTCGATCAATAGAAAGAGCTTTTCACTCTACCACAATTCACTAGAACTATATGCTCTAATGCTCGGGATAATGTAATAATTTATGGTTATATAGCCAAAGTTGGAATTATGAGTACATGGTAACAAATTACCTTATTTTCTTGGTTTTTTTTTATCGGTAATAAAAAAATTTATATATAAATGGGGCACTTATATGCTTGAACCCGTACAGAAATTTCCCACAAATGTTTAACTTGTCAAAAAATACACCGTCTATAAATTCAAAACATCTTTTATCCTGCAATATGAAACATTAGAAGGAGCTGGGACCATCACAAACAAAGAGAGGGTGCACAACTTCTTCGTAATAAAGAAAATCAGAGCTAGAAGCCAAATATTCCGTCCAGTCAGAGGTTAGCTGCTGCACTCTGTCAGTCCACATCTGACCTTATTTTTCTTGTGTCACTTTTATTTACTTGGCTTGGCTCTTTAAAGTATACCAATTCCTTTAATATTTTTCTTCTCATTTTTTTAATTACCAAACTGTTAATACTCAATTTTTATGTGCTTTATTTTATAACACATAATTTAAATTAACATTTTTTCCTTAGGATTAAGAAGTGTTCACAAGGAGAAATTAATTCATAATTATTTTTTCCTTTATTTTAACATGGTATCAAGAGCTTAGGATTAGGTTAAAATTGTTTGGTGAACCCACTGTTCACCCACTACAACAAATATCACTTTAGACAATAACATAAATCCTTGGCCTAAAGTATACAAACCGTGGTCTAAAGTTTAGGCAACAATTTTTCAGTCTTGGTTTAAGTAAGTGTTGTCGTTTATAATAGACAACAATTTTTTGCAAGCAACAATTATAAAACCATTGCTTGATGTGTTGACAACAACCACACTTTTGAAAACGTTGCCTAAAGTGTTAAAAGGATTTATAATATAATCTTTTAATTTTATATTGATTGCTTATACAAAAGTTAGTGGCTCAACTAAAAAATATTATTATTTATATCTTTAAAATCTAAAATTTCATAACAAGGAAAACCAATATTAAAAATTCAAAAGCTAAAGTCATGTAATCTTAAATAAGAAAACAACATATATATATATATATATGTTGTTTTCTTATTTAAGATTACATGACTTTAGCTTTTGAATTTTTAATATTGGTTTTCCTTGTTATGAAATTTTAGATTTTAAAGATATAAATAATAATATTTTTTAGTTGAGCCACTAACTTTTGTATAAGCAATCAATATAAAATTAAAAGATTATATTATAAATCCTTTTAACACTTTAGGCAACGTTTTCAAAAGTGTGGTTGTTGTCAACACATCAAGCAATGGTTTTATAATTGTTGCTTGCAAAAAATTGTTGTCTATTATAAACGACAACACTTACTTAAACCAAGACTGAAAAATTGTTGCCTAAACTTTAGACCACGGTTTGTATACTTTAGGCCAAGGATTTATGTTATTGTCTAAAGTGATATTTGTTGTAGTGGGTGAACAGTGGGTTCACCAAACAATTTTAACCTAATCCTAAGCTCTTGATACCATGTTAAAATAAAGGAAAAAATAATTATGAATTAATTTCTCCTTGTGAACACTTCTTAATCCTAAGGAAAAAATGTTAATTTAAATTATGTGTTATAAAATAAAGCACATAAAAATTGAGTATTAACAGTTTGGTAATTAAAAAAATGAGAAGAAAAATATTAAAGGAATTGGTATACTTTAAAGAGCCAAGCCAAGTAAATAAAAGTGACACAAGAAAAATAAGGTCAGATGTGGACTGACAGAGTGCAGCAGCTAACCTCTGACTGGACGGAATATTTGGCTTCTAGCTCTGATTTTCTTTATTACGAAGAAGTTGTGCACCCTCTCTTTGTTTGTGATGGTCCCAGCTCCTTCTAATGTTTCATATTGCAGGATAAAAGATGTTTTGAATTTATAGACGGTGTATTTTTTGACAAGTTAAACATTTGTGGGAAATTTCTGTACGGGTTCAAGCATATAAGTGCCCCATTTATATATAAATTTTTTTATTACCGATAAAAAAAAACCAAGAAAATAAGGTAATTTGTTACCATGTACTCATAATTCCAACTTTGGCTATATAACCATAAATTATTACATTATCCCGAGCATTAGAGCATATAGTTCTAGTGAATTGTGGTAGAGTGAAAAGCTCTTTCTATTGATCGAATTGTAGCCACGTGGTAACAGCAACCAAAATAAGACAATTAATGTAGGACTAACGTTGGATCAAGAGAGACTCATGCATGGGACAACCAGACAAAAGATCTCATTCTACTTCATATTATTTTTTTTTTTCTGTGCTTCTCTTTTTGAGCGAAATGGTGGTGTCAAGGTTAAGGTTGCGTGATTCCTATAGTTTTGTTCACGTTCAGGAAACCACATTTAACTAAGGTTTATATTCCCTGTCATTACATAACAGCTAGCTAGCGCACGGTCCGTTCTCTCATCCTAAGGTAAAATAGTCTCAATCTTCTTATTTTGCGTGCTTTTTTCCCTCGCTGTCAACCTAGAGTTTGTTTTGATGTCATTGAATTTTCTATAATTATGATTTTATGCTAGCATAAATGTTGCGTTCAACTTTCTTTAAATGTAATGTGGGTTTCATTCTTATTGTTATCATGTATTCTTTTTTTCTCAGTATGAAGACAAATATGATTACCCTGACGTTAATCTGAGATCTGACCTTATTCCTTGCTGGCTGCACAATGTGAGAAACTATTAAGATCTGATGCCAACTATTTTAACTTGCTATTGATAGACTGATGTAGGTTTACCTTGTCACTTATGCTTTTCGAGCATTTACTCTCTTATGTATATTGATTTTGATACAATGGGAAAGTGACTTTTATATTCTTATATTTATGCTTCTGTTAAGTGTATCTATCATGCGGTTGGTTTGTATTTTGAATGCGTGTGACATCATTGCACGCATTCCGAAACCAGAAATTTTCTATCCCACATGATTGAAGTTTGAAATTACGGGTGGGCTATCATAAAAATCGTGATTGCAAATTGTAGGTTAAAATGTCATTTTAGAATTGTTCAATTCCATTTCTGGTTTTGTATGTCTCAAGAGTTCTGCTTTTTCCTTTTAATGTTTGCAAGGTTCTGTGTTGTATTCCTGCACTGCTACATAATTTATTTCGATTCGAGCCATCACAGTATATGCCATTAGTGATACCAAATCACAATGTTGACACCAAATGTGATTGGAGCTTCATGAGCTAAGGTATTTCTTTGCTGAACATCTCTTTGCAATTCCTATATTTCACACCCACACTCAAATTAACCTTATAAAATGAAATATAGGATCGAAACCTGTTTAATTTTTCTTAATGTTATGTTGATTATTTGTGTAATCATTTCCTGCACCTTACAAACAGACGTTTGAAGATAACAGAGAACAAGAAGCAGGAAATAGGAAATCTGATATCTGCTGTGATACCATGAATATCATGAAATCAAATGATGTGGAAGAAGATGGCTTATATACAGAAGACGGGACAGTTGACATTTACAATAAAAAACCTGCCAACAAGTTAAAGACTGGAAAATGGAAACCTTGCACCTTTATACTTGGTATTGAATCCTTTTTTTCTTTCATTTCCATACCATAATCTTGTTATCTCTCTATTAAAGTCGGACTAAGGTGTTGAAAAAAATTATGACAGGAAATGAATGTTGTGAAAGATTGGCATACTATGGCATGAGTACAAACCTGGTGAACTATCTGCAGACCCGTTTCAACCAAGGAAATGCAACTGCTGCAACTAATGTCACAACTTGGTCAGGAACATGCTACATCACCCCATTACTTGGAGCCTTTTTGGCTGATTCATACATGGGAAGATACTGGACAATTGCAAGTTTCTCAATTATCTACTCCATTGTAAGTTTATTTGACGAACAATCTTTATTCATTATTTCTATGTCATGATAAATGAATTTAATCTGTACTTTCATAGTGTGAGTTCATATTTTATTGTTGTCTTTCTTTTAATTAGTATATTAATCTTTGAAGCAAAATAAGACCTCGAGTGAGTATTGTTTAGAATAAGCTATTGTCAAACAAACAAATTGTAATTGTTTTTAACTAGAGAACAATGTGGCCAATTCATTCTACTAGGAGAAAAATATGGATTATTCATAGGTATTGTTTTATCTAAAAATCAATTTAAAGCTACGTTATACATATGGACTGTTGATATTTTTTAGTTTCATATAATAATGTTTCAACGTATTATAGGTTTCCTTTTAAAAATTGACTGTCAAAAATTATATTCTACCTGTCTCAATATTAACATAATTTAGTAAAAATTAATGATATTTTTATAAAGCAATTTTATAATTTTTATGTATTCTTTTTCACGTATCCTTATTAAATATTGTAAGTATCTATGCTTTTTTTTTCACGTATCCTTATTAATGGTAAGATGTATATTTCCAAATCTGCTAATTATGAGAGTATATTCGGTACATATTGATAACATTTTCTTTTACAAGAAAAAAAATAATTACTTTTATCAATATATATAAATATATTGGAAATTTCTTTCATTACATATATTAAAAGAAGTATTATTTTGATAGTGAATTATATATGTAATTGACTTTTTATTTTTGTTATAAAAAAAATAAATTAAATTTCTGACGGCATTTTGGATATGACCCAATCTCTCTAAAAAAGACATAGGCTTCGGCTTGTGTACCTAACCACCTGCTTAAGACAATTACATAAAAAGCAAAGTGGTATATTAGTTTACGAAATAATCCCTTCTCCCGCATTCATGCGCCTTAGATAACATATTCACCCAGGCAAAAAGATGTTGACCACAGCCTATCTACATACCCACCCGGCTGAGCACAATTGCCTAGAAGGCAAAGTGGTTCAATCTAGTTTACAAAATAACCCTGAACACAATATGTTTGATTAATTAATGTTAAATTTGTCAATATAATCCGTGTTTATTTAAATAAATTTTCTCACACTATACTATAAAGATAATTAATTTTGTTTGATATATAACAAAAAGAATATGAGACAAAAATAGTTATATATTGAGAACTTGAAGGTAAATTAGAAACAAGGGTGTGAACTGGTACAAAATAATACAAGCTTAAATGTACATATAATTCAAATCAGTTTTTTTTTTTTTTTCAAAAAAAACTTTTGTGCAAACATGCTCTGGTATTATTTGTGACATTAGTTGCAGCAGTTATATTCAAATCAGCTCATGTTTCCAAAAACAAGGTATATTTGTTTACTTTGCAGGGAATGACACTTTTAACGTTTTCTGCAACTGTCCCTGGATTAAAACCTGCATGTGATTCTAATGGTTGCCATCCGACATCAGCACAAACTGCAGCTTGCTTTATAGGACTCTACTTGATTGCTCTTGGAACTGGAGGTATCAAACCATGTGTCTCAGCTTTTGGTGCTGACCAATTTGATGAAAATGATGACACTGAGAGGTTAAAGAAGAGCTCTTTCTTCAATTGTTTTATTTCTCAATTAATATTGGTTCACTCATTGCTTCTTCAGCGTTGGTTTGGATTCAGATGAACGTGGGTTGGGGTTGGGGATTTGGAATACCTGCTGCTGCAATGATCATTGCAATTATATTTTTCTTCATTTGGTAGTAAATGGTACAGACTTCAACCACCTGGAGGAAGTACTATCACAAGAATTTGTCAAGTTATAGTGGCAGCATGCAGAAAATCTGGGCTACAAGTGCGAGATAACAAGTCTCTTCTTTACGAGACTGAAGATGCAGAGTCTAACATCACAGGGAGCCGCAAACTTGTACATACAAATTAGTTACAGTGAGTTCTCTAAACCATTGTTGCATTTCTGTTTAATAAAGTCGCATTCACTCTACATTTTACTATATACTCCTAGTTAGAGATAAAAAAAATCCTAAATTCATTCTTTTTAAGATTTTTTTGGACTAATAGAAAAATTAATAAATTTTCTTAAATTTAATAAAATATTTATAAATTTTCTATTTTGTCATTTTTATTTTTATATCATATATATATATATATATATATAAAGTAATTAAATATTAAATGTGGATAAGGATACAAATATAAAAGAATAGTTGATGTTACTTTGAAATAGTACAAGTTGCAATTAAACTGAAACAAAAAGAATTTAAGACTTTTGATACTTAACAAGAAATCGAGGAAATAAAAGAAAATAATAAATATATATATATATAACAATGAAACTTAGGTACAGTGGAGGCAATGTCATGAGTAAAATTGTTAACTTTATAAACAGCAACGGTGAAAAAGGGACATAAGTCTTTAAATATTGTTAGAACATGTAAAACACAAGCACCATTGTCTTAATTAGAATATTTTAAGTCTCGGATGTTTTCCAATAGACTTGTTTTCTCAATTGATTAAAACCAAAAGTCTAATAATAGGAGTTTAGTAATTTTTTTTTTTTTTCTAACCAATTTATACAGCAGAGCATAATTAATGAATGGGCACTTTTTTACCTTTTACTGAGGGAACCCTTTTCACAACAATTTGTTAGTTTGTGAATTGGAGGTCATGGATTCAAATGTTGGAGTCTATGCACAGTGTCTATATCCATATAGCGTGAGAGAGTGACATATCTGATAAAAAGTAGCATTAATCTATTTTATTTATTAAAAACTGATGTGACCTGATTTATTTAATAAACTCTAATTTAATCCATCCATTAATATTTTTTAATGGATAAATATACAATTCATTTATAAAAGTAATATTTTTCAAAACAGTAAAATAAAATATTTAAAAATATAATTTTTTTATTTTAAAATAAATTTTATAAAACAAATTTGAAAACTATTTCCAAAACCTTTCTAAAGGTAAATTTATTTAATTGTAAAAAAATGATTGGATTGATTTACATTTTGAAAATTAATTTTTTTGACCCTCCAAACAATCACCTCTTTCTAAGGATGATATAAAAATTAGAAGAAATAAATTAGAGAGAAAGGTAATACAGTGACTATAAACTGAGTGTATGAAGTTGTTTGAATATGAATTGCTCTTATATATTTTAATTTTTTATTTTAGCAAGACACTTTAACAAGGGAAAGTTGTTGATTCAAGGTTTTTGGACAAGGCAGCAATAGAGAGAGAATCTGACTACACTGAGGGTTGGCCCAATTCATGGAAGCTGTGCACAGTGACCCAAGTTGAAGAGCTGAAATGCGTAATCCATTTGCTACCAGTTTGGGCTTCCTTGATAGCCTTTGCAACAGTGTACAGTCAAATGAGCACAATGTTTGTGCTTCAAGGAAACACAATGGACCAAAAGATAGGCCCTCACTTCAAAATCCCCTCAGCATCCCTCTCCCTCTTTGACACTCTTAGTGTCATCTTCTGGGCGCCAGTGTACGACCGAGCCATTGTGCCCTTTGCAAGAAAGCTCACTGGCCATGAGCAAGGCTTCACACAGCTCCAACGCATAGGCATAGGCCTTGTCATCTCCATCATCTCCATGATTGTTGCTGGCATTCTAGAGGTTGTTCGCCTTGACATGGTCCGAAAAAACAATCTCTATGATGCTGAAACCGTTTCCATGTCAATCTTCTGGCAAGTGCCTCAGTACTTTCTCATAGGAGCTGCAGAAGTTTTCACTAACATTGGCCAAATGGAGTTCTTTTATGGACAGGCACCTGATGCTATGAGAAGCTTGTGTGCAGCTCTTCAACTCACCACTAATGCATTGGGAAACTATGTGAGCACTTTGCTTGTTTTAATTGTGACAAAAATAACCTCAAGCCATGGAAGAATTGGTTGGATCCCAGACAATCTGAATAGGGGTCATCTTGATTACTTCTACTGGCTTCTGACCGTTTTGAGCCTGATCAACTTCTTTGTTTATCTTTGCCTTGCTAAGAGGTATACATACAAAAAGGGTACATCAAATGCTCATTAATTTGGTACGCAGTTGTATAATTTTGTATATATTGCTCCTCTGATCCAATTTTACACTGACATTAGCATCTTTCTCTCATGCTAAATTGTATTTGTATAATTGTATTTGTGTAGATGCTATTTGTAATGTGTTAAAATAAAGATTTTGTACTATTCAACGTTCTTTCTTATTTTATTTTATTTTCATTCCAGTACATCAATAGCAAATGTATAACTAATAAATATTGAATGATTTGTGTAATATATAACAATACCTACAATTATAATAAGATTAGACTAAAAAATAAATTCATACATTACAAAAAAACGTGTATGTGGTGGTGGTATGACATTTCAAAAAAATTGTCATATTATATTGTATAGGTCCATATTTTAATGAGATCAAAAAATGACATTTATAATTGCCGCTTTGTAAAGGATATCATTTTTTTTCATCGACACTTTAATGAATAGGCTTTTCCTTCCACACTCTTCATCCAAAGTATAAACACTCGTTTTTCCATAAACACTTGAAACCTTCCTATAAACCGCACCCATAAACTCGAAACCTTCTCATAAACCTCAAAAGTGTTAATGAAAAGGGTTTTTCGTTCTTCCCTCGTTTTCGTTTTTCTCTCGTTACCTTTCGTTTCCAAACCACTGAAAATCCCCAAACCTTTCGTTCCCAAACCGTAACCCTAACAAATTATAGTTCGTGTTGCTCAATCCCTAACCGATTACTCCCTCAGCGATTGGAGAGAATCAATGAACCCTAACAACGACAAAAGGTAAGAGTTTTATTATTGTTAAGGGTTTTTCATTTTCGTTTTTGATTTTGTTCAAAATCCATGGTTTTTGGACTGCATCTAACCAATTTGTATAATTTCATTGCATATATTTGGGGACAAGTTGAAGAAGTTACGTGATTATTGCTATTGAACGACTTTGAAGGCTTTTGGGGACAAAACAGAGGTATGTTCACTACTAATGTAGAGAGTAATCTCTCAGCTTGGATAAACTAAAGCCTGTACTTCTCTGTTTCGATCTATATACTGTTAATTTTCCCTCTGATTGGGTTTGGATTGAATAAAAATACGATAACTATGGGTTTGGATTGAATAAAATCAATATAACAGAGGTGAGGAAGTTGGTTGGGTAAGGAAGCTCACTTGACAACCTGAGATCCAGAATGATGAGTTGATAACATCAAAGAGAAAGTTGTGGTAGCGCCTAATGTAGAGAAATAGGTAGAATCTTGCGTTAGGTTATTTGGGCCTGTGAGGGGAAGACTTATAAAAGGCCCAATTAGGATTGTAGATTTAATTAGCAGAGTCTAATCGCTAGAAAGTAAAGGAAGTTGAGATAAACTATACGAGAAACCATTAAGAAGGATTTAGAGGTCAATGATTTGTCTATAGAGACATGATTTACTATAAAACATCATTATCATTTTATCCATGTAATTGTTACACCTAGAGGAAAAAAAAAGGCTTGATTGGTGTTGTATTAAGCTTTAATTATGCAGAGTTGAAATTGTACTTGCAGTACTAGTACTTATTCAAGTTATTGGTATAAATATTGTATCATACTTTCATTTGGTTACTACTAAAGTTTTTTTCAGTCTCTTCTAAGTTTTAATATTTGTTGAGCTTGTCAAAATTATGTTTTCTAAACTATTAATGTTTCTTTTTAAGTTTCTAATCATGGTTCAGAGTTATATAATTCTACTTTAGCTTTATTTATGGTTGCAAGAAGTCAGGGGAACAATCTTAGGGTGCTAGTGGTACTGGAGTCCCTTGGGATGTTGATGGTGAAGTGAACTGTGTCTTGGAATATAATATTTTGTGAATTGTGTTAAAACATATAATATGTTGCACTATGAATTATTTTAATATGATATTTTGTTATTGCAAAATTTGTATTATTTTAATTTTCTTTTATTGGATATGTATGTAACATATATAATTATGAAATATGATAAATTATGAAATACTACTAAATATAAATACTAGATATATTACAACTGGATATATAATTATAAAATACTGCATATTTTTTTATTTAATATTAAAATTACGACAATTTGAACCATTAATTATAGTAAAAATAATTATGATAATTTAATTAATATTATTTACATGTAAAAAACAAAACAGGTTTTATAACCGTCCTTATTGTGCATTCTAGTCACGCCCCTCATCTATGACGGTACCACAACCGCTGTGATGTTGCCGTAATTTGATTTAGGGTTATACAGGGGTTAGGGTTGAGAGGTGCGGCCGTTTGTGATCCCCTCTCCAATAACCCTAATCTACTTTAGGGTATCCCGAATGCATAAGACGTGAGAAGCATATGGGCTTGACCCATGATTTTGGCACCGTGGAAAATGGGAATAATAGTGAATGGCAGCGTGCGAAAAAAGGCTTGGCTCAATTTGTTTAGGGTACTGAATTGAGAATAAAAAAGAGTGAGTGAGTGTTCTGCCCGATAGTGCATGGAAAAAGAAAACATATGTGGCTTGTGAATGGCATTTGGAAGATAAAAAATGGAAGAAAGGTGTTAGTTGAAAGGAGTGTGGGGTATTTTGGGGAAGGATGCCACGTGTCATGTAAATGGAGTGAGCTCATTTTGTTTCTATGATTTTTATTTTTTTGTTTTATTTTTCTAATTTATTTTCTTCCAAACGTAAATTTAAAAGTATACAAATATTATTTTTAAATAATAAAAATATAAAATATTTCCAAAATAAAAAATATAAAATACTTCTAAAAATTATAAAAATATTAAATTTTGAAAAATAAAATACAAAACAGTTTTTAATAATATAAAGTATTTCTACAATAAAAATGAAAATATAGAACATTTCTAAAAAATATGAAATACTCACCAAACAATTTTAAGAAAAACTATCCTTAATTTTCAATACTAAATAGAAATACGTAAGATCAAGATTGATCCTTGTCTGGTAAAAAAAACAAAATCTATTTTTCTTTATTTATTCTTTTTGTGTTTTTATTCTTATTTTTGTTTGCATTTTTCAAAATATATATTTGTTTTTATTTGTTGTAATTACTATTCTTTGGGAAAATAACATTTTGTAAAACTACATTCATGTTTGCTCGTTTGATTAAAGGTACCGTCTTAGGATGAGTGTTGTGGAGTTGCTAATACATTCTTCACACATAACCGACTTCCGAATCCTAAATCTAGTTCATAGAAATTCATTTTTTTTTTAGTTTTTCTATAGTTTTCGATAATAAACTATAGTGGCGACTCCAATATCTATCCAAATATTTTTAAAATTAATTTTTTATCGTCCCGTTGTGATCCTGATCACAACCAGTATGTACAACAGATTTTTTTCCATAATTTTTTTTAATGTTTCAAAAAGTATGTACAAAGGATTTTTTTTCTCAATAATTTTTTAATGATTTTCAATGTTTCAAAAAGTATGTACAAATGATTATTTCAATGATTTTTTTCTTCTTTTTAAAAAAAAACATGTACAAATTTTTGAAAATAAAAGGTATGTACAAATTTGTGTAGAGTCAGATGTTCCTTGTAATGACTAAATTCATTAGAAGCTTCCTTTTCGATAAAGATCTCATAAAGTTGAAGAAAAGGATATATAGGCTCAAAAAAATTTTGTGGGCTTATATTTTTTTGAAACAAGGATCATCAATTTATAACCAGCCAAGGTTTTCCTGAATAAACTTTCTATCGTTATTTTCTTTTCCTTTTTCTTGAGAAGCCCTTAATGTATTCCTTCTTTGGAGAATTTTTTTCTTTCTTTTTTTGTCTTTTTTTTATTGATGGATTTAGGACCCCTCAACACACTCCTTTTATAATTTTGGGAAATCTTTTCACACATTTCATCTGACAAAAGTAGGAGCATCTAACGTATTTATTCTTTTTTAACCTTGGATTGAGTCTTAAAATATTCAGATCCTCGTTTAAGGTATTTTGAAAAAAATATTTATTTTTGGGTCAAAAGTGGTGCAAAGGATGTATAAAGTATTTACAAATGAAGAAACATGGTCATATATAATTTCGAATCATGGTTGCTTAATATTCAAAGAGATTAACAATGAAACAAAATTTGATGACTTCTAACACTGTCGTCTTTTTTCTTTTCATGTCCTTTCTTTTCCTTAGATTGTCCTTGTGGATTCGCAATTCTAACGAACTTTTATTTTATTTTTATTTTTTTGAATGCCTCTGAAGAAAAGAACTATTTTTGCCAACAATCAGACATACAACGGTTCTGCCACAGTATAAGAATTTCCTTAAGCGGTGGAAACCCTTGAGGAAAATCATTTTATCTGGGAATTTTGAGAATTTTAGGATTTTTAGGAATTTTGGAAAGGTGAAAGGTATCAAGCACCATGACGAGATGGTCTCCTTAGGAAAGCCAACTTCTACCTTTGTTAAACATTTTGCTTTGCACGATCCCTCTTTTATTATTTACAATCTTATGAATTCAATTCATGAACAAATGATTCATCACGTGACTTTTTTTTTAATGACTATGCATATATTGATGCATGAAATTTTTAAGAAAACATATTTGTGAATGCATGAAATTTCTTGGAATGCATTTATGATTTTTTTTGAGAAATTTTTTGAAAATGTAAATATATGAATGCATAAAATTTTTTGAGAAAATGGATGTATGAAATTTCAAGAATAGTATGCATGGATTTATTTATTTTTTGTTTTTGAGAGAATGCATTTATGAATGCATGAAATTCTTTTTTTTTTCCTTTTTTTGGGAATGTATGAAATTCAATTTTTGAAAATGTATGAATGTATGCCATGAGACTAAATTTTTGTTATTATTGTTTGATATCAACATTTAAAAAAAATGCATAAGTGCAATGAGAGCGCATGAAGATATGCATGAAATTTTATTTGATAATTCTTATGAAAATGCATTAATGAATGCATGATGAGAATGATGATATGGATATTTTTCATTTTTGTTTATTGAACGCATGATGATATGAAAATACATATATGAAATCTATATTTTTTATTGAATAGTATGAAAATGTATATACAAATTATATTTTTTCTTTTTATTTTTCTTATTGAAGGAATATATGTTTAAATATAATACGATTTTGAAAATGCATAAATGCATGAGGCTATACATGGATGAATGCATTGACTCTATTTAAAACCATTTTTTTATGATAATGCATGTATGTTATTTACATGAGAGTACATGAATGATGCATGAAACTTTATATCAGAATGGATTCTATGAGATACGTAGGGAAGCATGAAGTCCTAGGTGAATGTATGAACGAATGAATGAATCCTCTCCCTTTAGAAAAAGGCGTAAATTAATTAAACCACAAAAAATAATTTTTTTAATTGTTTTTGCGAATAAATTAGAAAAGGTGTGAAAGAAAAACACAAAAGTAATGCAATTAAATAGTAGCTATAAAAGTTGTGGAATATGCATGAAGTAATATTGAGATGAATTTTATTTAGATGTTTTTTAATTTTTATTTTCTAAAATAATTTTTTAGAAAAAGAAAATATGTAATGCATGTAAGAAAAAATAAAATTAATATTTTTTATATTTATTTTCCAAAATATTTTTTTAGAAAATGAAAATATGCAATGCATGTGAGAAAAAATGAAATTAATTATTGTTTTTTATTTTCCAAAATCATTTTTAGAAAAAGAAAATATGCAATGCAGGTGAGAAAAATGAGATTAATATTTTTTTATTCTATTTTCATTTCTCAAAATCATTTTTTAGAAATAGAAAATTTGTAATGCATGTTAGGAAAAATGCTTAATTTTCTTTTTTTTGTTTTTCAGATCTTACTTCTTTTTTAGGAAAAGAAGGTATGTAATGATGTGAGGAAAAATACTTAATGTATTTTTTTTTCAAATCTTACTTTTTTTTAGGAAAAGAAGGTGTGTAATGGTGTAAGGAAAAATGTTTAATGTTTTTTTTTTAATAATTCTAAAGCAACAGGTGGACCATTGAGTTGCAACCGGGATCGCGAAGGCAAGTAGAAAAATTATTTTTTTAAAAATATTTAAATTGAGATTGGAGTCGCCATCACAGTCTATTATTGAAAAACCATAAAAAAATCACCAAAAACGTTAAATTTCTGTGAACCAGATTTAAGATTCCGAAGTCGGTTTAATTTATAAGAATTTTTAGCTTACCATATTTTGTTGTGTTTGTTGGAGTTTTTGTTTTAATTTTATAATGATCATATGTTACACGGAACAAGAGTATGTTTTATGTGAAACTCTTAGAGATACTTTTAACTGAAGATTTATGTTATTTTAAATTATTTTGAAAAATGATTGAATAATTTTGTAAATTTCTTTTACAAAAATATATTTTGAATTACTTTACCAATTGATTGTAATTAATGTATATTTTGTTTTAGATTGCTGGATTTACTATCTTAGAATTGAAAATAGGGGTATGACGTTTAGAAAGCCTGGATCAAAATAATAATAATAATAATAATAATAATAATAATAATAATAATAATAATAATAATAATAATAATAATAATAATAATAATAATAATTACTGTTATTATTGTTAAAGTTAGAGCAAATTTTGTTAACTTCTTTATTTAGATAATCTCACACCTCATCTAATTTTGGCCTAAAATATTGTTGCCAATTCATTTATAATACTCGCATCCTTTGTTCCGTTAGGAATTTTTTTTTTTTTTTTTTAAATAAAGATGTCAAATGAGGTACTTATATTTTTTGTTTTTTTTATTAAATTGAAAGGTAAAAGCATGTTTTCCAAACTATGTTGAAGAAAACTCAAAAAATGGTATATTACAGGATATAAACGAGTCATATGATACGTTAAACAAAAACTTTGCACTTCACACAATAACTTTAGGTTACGCAGAAAAAACTGTCTTTTAACGAAATTAAGATTGTGCAATTGTTACACTATTATGAATTTTTCATAAAGTTTTAGTAGGGTAAAAAAATAGATGGCTACAAGTACAATATTGATTAAAGGGAAGAGAGTAATTTGTTATTATTATTATTATTATTATTATTATTATTATTATTATTATTATTATTATTATTATAAAAAATGTCTTTTTTTTATTTATTTGTTGGCTTATGAGCTATCTTTATTTTATCTAAGATATTAAAGGAAGAAAGAAAAGATAAAGCACTTTGGCACAACTTATTGATGTGGCTGCATTTCTATTCTAAGGTAACTTTAAACCACTATACCTAAATATCATTATGATACACGTTCCATCAAGTTAAGCAGTTTGTGCTTTAACTATAGCTACTCATTTATGAGTTAGTCCGTTACCTACTGCAAAAGTGCAATTAACAAATGAAAAAATAAAGTAAAAATAAAAAACAGGCACGGAACAGAAGAGAGACCAGAAGGTGACAGAGTTGTTACTTACCCAATGTTGGTTTAATCTTGGCTTTCAAACCAAACATGATGTGCACCCATCAGTGTCTTCCTACCTCATATATATTTGTATATTACCCTAAACTTTGAAAGCCATAGCTCAACAATACTTTATTTTGTGAACTAAGCAATTAGGATCCTTCAAAGAACCTTCTGCTTCCTTAGTCTATGCCCTTTTGAATGAAATTTTAGTCCCTTTTAATTTGCTATTGTGTTTGATCTTTCAAGCGTTTTTTTTTTTTTTTGAAATGGAGTAAGTTTATTTACTTTTTAACCTAAAATTGAGCTACTTGTTTTCTTTCATCCAACACATTCAAATTCTCGTTATCTTTAAAACTCTTAATTTCATATTTTACATCCTGCAAATTAACTTCGATTTTATTAGAATCTATGTGTTCTAAATACTTAGAAGATTGGAATTTGAGAGTTTTACATAAGCAGGGGAAAGACTATTTTTTCTTCATTTAAAAAAGTGGAGAGACTTCATTGGTTAAAAAAGCCTAAGAGATAAAATCTTATAAGTAATCAGTGAAAAAAAGTGCAAATTAACCTATGCTTTTCTATCCATATATTAGACAAATATTAGTTTAATTGTGAAACTCAATCATGCGATTACCATTAATATATAAAGATTGATATTGTGTCATTTTTAGTTAATTTGTCACATTAACCACGGGTTTCTTCTCATTCATTTTTCAGATATACGAGTTCGCAATGTCCATCAAACATATTTAAGCTATGACACGTTAATCAGGAGGCAAACGACTCTCTATATTAAACAAGATAATCCAATATTTCTTGCCAATAAATACAACAAAGAAAAAAAATTAAAATAACAACATTAATCATAGTAAAAAAAAAAAATCCTGTAATTGACCAAAGAGCTTGACTCAAGTGACATAAACTTTATTGATAAAAATGCAATATCATTTTTCTCGCACTTAAACCTACTAAACTAGTCTTCATAGACAGAGATATTTTTTTGCATGTGTTAAAATTAGAAAATACAGACAATGAAAAGCGTACTTTTATTTTACAAATGCAAAATGCTATAATTTGCTCTTGCCCTCAATAAATATTCTACTTCGTTATATTTTATGTGATGCTTAAGAAATCAAAGAATGCAATTAATATTCTAATTTTATAAATAAGTTCTATATTTTGTAATATATTTTCTCTCTCTAATTAACAACTTATTTATTCTTATTACACAATACGTCTACCATAGATAGATCAGAAAAAAAAATAATTAATGCATAATTGATTTTATAAAACAAATGTTAATTTAGAATACTTTTTTTCTCTAAAAGTTAAATAAAGCAAAATATTATGGCTTTAAAGACTAGATACTCTGAATATCATATAGGGTCATTAACAATTAGGGGATGCTGGTAAAAAGGGTGTTTAAGGCCCAAAATGATGAATCAGGTTTTGTAACTAAACAAAATTACAAATACTTTAATCAGCTAAGTTTCTAGATGAAACTCACTTGGTGGGGAACAGATATAAGTTTGGAAGTCAAAACACAACCAATCCAAAATTGTAATAACCTATTTATCATAATAAATATGTATCTAAAGGAGTCTGATTAATAACTTGCATCCGAAAATACAGCGATTCCCATTATACACTGCTTTATGTGACATGCAAGATATCATGGGATAAGCTAGTTTAATTTGGTGTTGTAAGTCTTAATTTCCAAGAATGCCTCCATCACTCACCTAACCAAGTTAAAACGACGTGGTAGCAATGCCCTTTTCGTTCTATATAACTGTGGGTTGGCGAGTCGTTTGTGAATGCAACACACAAGGACACATAACAAGTACAACAAACTAAGACAGGGAAAGTGTAGAGAGGATTCAGAGTGAGAAAAATGGATTCTCGTTTGGCTCGAATCATGCTTCTCATGGCTTGCATTTTTCCAGCTTTGGTCGAGTGCAGAGTCCGGCACTACAAATTTCATGTAAGTAAACCATTCTAATTTATTGCCTTTGTGATGTGCATTCCGTTGTGTCATGCATTTTAATAATTTTTTTTATATAGCTTATGACTAATATTATATTTGGAAATTTATAATTAATAAATAAATAATGATGTAGAAGTTCTCCTAGTTTAGAAGCACCTAAAAATATCATTTTTACAATAGAAGCTTAAAGAACAATAATGTATATAAATGCTTGCAATTAATTTATGCTATATTCAATCATCTTCCTCTCCTATCAAATAATTTTCTATCAAGTTCTTGATAAAGATGGGGTACGATTTTGGCAGAGGTTAAGATCATTTTTCTTTGATTAAAGATAGAATAATGTTGTGAGAACTGCGAAAGCAGCCTAGGATTACATTTCCTTTTCATGTAAACTATTAGTGCAATTATATGTTTCAATTATTTTTGAATTATTCACCCAAATTATTTAAGCCGAGTTAGGGGTAGTGTGTGTATATATATATGAGGTGAAATTTGTTTAATAAGTAAAAGTTAATTAAATTACATTTTTAATAAGAGTTTATAAATACAATTATAATTTGTTAAAGTTTATATTATTTTAATGATTATGTTAATTTTTATTGACGTATTACCTAATAAAGAATACTTACATGTTTTAAATATCATATTGTAAATTAAATTAACTGATGTAATCAATTTCTAAATAATTTTGTAGGCATAATTTAATTAATAAAATATAAAATTTAATGCTTGAATTAATTAAATTTACATTTTATAAAAAGTTATTAAAGGTATAATTAGTAATCCTATATTAAGGTTACTAGTAGATGCCAACAACGTTGTCACTCCATGGAACACAAATGAGTAATATTTTAGAATTCTGGCGACACGGAAGGTAGAGCTCCAAATCAGCACCTAAAGATAGTGAATCGGTCAATTTTTACCATCCACTTGGATGCTCTATTCTAGTTTCTTTCAGAGGATTAGCTAACTTGGTAATAACGGGTGCAGGTGGTGGCCAAACAAACCCCTAGATTGTGTTCGAGCAAATCTATTGTCACCATAAATGGGAAGTTCCCAGGACCGACTCTTTACGCCCGAGAAGATGACACAGTACTGGTCAAAGTCATCAACCAAGTCAACCACAACGTTACCATCCATTGGTGAGGGAGCATATATTCATTCATTTGCTTCAAGTTACAAAAAGTATAGCAAAAAAAAAAAATCAGTAATGGGCATTATTATAAACAACAACTCCTTTCGATCAATAGTGTGAAGTTCGGACGTGATATATATGTGTCTCACACATATCAAACACACAACACGTACTTTAAAATGTCAAATTTAAAAGATATTTTTTTTATATAAATGACCATTTTACCATGATTTTAACATAATTTTAAAAAGAATTAATATAATAATTTTTTAAAAATTTATAAACTTAATATACATAAGAAAAAAAACTTATATACAATAAAAAACTTTTAAATTATATATATATAAATCTATGTTTTCATATTTTATATTTTAAAAATTATACATATTTGTGTCGTATTAATGTCAGTGTCAATATTGATACTTAGATCTAACAAAGTCTTCAAATTCAATACTGATTGAAGTGATTGTGTCATCTTGGTAGGCATGGTGTGAGGCAATTGAGAACTGGTTGGGCAGATGGACCAGCATATGTCACACAGTGCCCAATTCAACCAGGGCAAACCTATGTGTACAATTTCACCCTTACAGGGCAAAGAGGAACACTTCTTTATCATGCACATGTTAACTGGCTAAGGTCAACTCTCCATGGTGCCTTGGTTATCTTGCCAAAGAGAGGCGTGCCTTATCCTTTCCCAAAGCCAGATGATGAATTGGTTGTGGTATTAGGTGAGCAAAAACAGTACCCTTCAAATTGTCCTATTTACTAAGTTAATTGGTGTCAAGTCTGCACATAGTTAAATGCCATTACCTGGAATTCATATTAAAATTCACTGTGGTGATACATTGTAGGAGAATGGTGGAAATCTGATACTGAAGCTGTTATCAATGAAGCACTCAAATCTGGATTGGCACCAAATGTCTCAGATGCTCATACCATCAATGGCCTTCCAGGGACAGTTACCAATTGTTCTTCACAGGGTATTTTGTCTGCTTAACATATTTTCCCTGTCAATCAATCAATAATCATGTACATATTACATTTAACGTAATTGTTGTAAAAGTTAACAAACTTACCATAGAGTAATTGATCATCAGATGATACCAAAAAAGATTAACCTATCAGCTATTTACTCAAATATTTTCATTATGCTCAAACTAAGCTTTATTTGTATTCTTTTTCGGGGAATATGTGCAGATGTTTACAACCTGCCTGTGGAAGGTGGAAAGACCTACCTGCTGAGAATTGTCAATGCTGCACTCAATGAGGAGCTCTTCTTCAAAATTGCAGGCCACAAGCTCACAGTGGTAGAAGTTGATGCCACATATGTAAAGCCTTTCAAGATTGAAACAATTGTGATAGCCCCTGGCCAAACCACCAATGTCCTTCTAAATGCTGACCAAAAATCTGGCAAGTACTTGGTGGCAGCTTCTCCTTTCATGGATGCTCCTGTTGCCGTGGACAACTTGACTGCCACAGCAACATTGCACTACACAGGCACGCTTGCCACGACCCCCACATTTCTCACCACTTCACCTCCCAAAAATGCTACCCAAGTTGCTAACAACTTCATCAGCTCTCTTAGAGGCCTTAACTCCAAAAAGTTCCCTGTCAATGTCCCACTAACAGTAGATCATTCACTTTTCTTCACTGTTGGGTTGGGGATTAACCCGTGCCCATCTTGCAAAGCTGCAAATGGGAGCAGGGTGGTGGCTTCTATCAATAATGTGACATTCCTTATGCCGACCGTTGCCTTACTACAGGCACATTATTTCAACATCAAAGGGGTGTTTACCACTGATTTCCCTGCCAATCCACCACATGTTTTCAACTACTCAGGGCCTGGACCAGCCAATTTGAACACCGTAACTGGCACAAAGGTTTACAAGCTACCATTCAATGCCACAGTTCAGGTTGTTCTACAAGATACTGGAATCATTGCACCTGAGAACCACCCAGTTCATCTTCATGGGTTCAATTTCTTTGTTGCTGGAAGAGGAGTAGGCAACTACAATCCCAATACTGACCCAAAGAACTTTAACCTTTTTGATCCTGTTGAAAGGAACACAGTTGGAGTACCAGCTGGAGGATGGACAGCAATTAGATTCAGAGCAGATAATCCAGGTAAAAATTTTCAAACTCAGACAACGAATGAATCAGCTTAATTAGTACACTCTAATAGTGGGCTTGAAAAACATAGCGCAAATTACATTGATCTACTCTGAAGGTAATTATTTTGAAGCCAACAAAATAACTAATAAAATATGATCAGATGCAGTGTAAAGTCTTTGCAGGGTCTGTTGGATTACTCATGAATGTCTTACATAATAATATTTTTAATTCCATGTATTTGATAGGAGTTTGGTTCATGCACTGCCACTTGGAGGTGCACACAACATGGGGACTAAAGATGGCCTTTTTGGTGGAGAATGGCAAAGGTTCTAAGCAATCAGTGATACCCCCACCAAAAGATCTTCCCAAATGCTAATTTCTCAGTCATCAGTTAATTATGCAATCTGCAAACCCTTCCATTGCTGCAACAAAAAAGAGCTTTGGAGGGATACAGAGAAGCTAGGCAAGAGAAGAAGACTGAGTGAAAAGAAAATATTATTTAATAAGCGAATGCCCGAATGTTTTTTTCTCTGAGCAAATAGGAGAATTTGTTCAAGCACGTTCAATAAAATGGAGCGAGCATTTTGGTTTCCCTCTTGCAAATTCAACTTTTCAAGACACCCTGTGTATGTGTTGGAATGAAATACAGAAGGGTTATTTACATCGTTAAATCGTTGATTATTTTGGCTGATTTTAGCTTTCCCTAAGTGTTTGCACGAAGAATATGTCATTTTAAAGGAAGTAGTGGGGTTGGAAGCATTGATGATCATAGACAAGATTCTAATGGTCATTGATGGCATAATTAGCCAGTAGAAAACGGTTTCAACTTAATTATCCGTTATAAGTTTAATCAACTACTAGTTAGAAATATAGTGATATCAAAGTTCAGAAAAGAAAAAAATACCAGTAAATAATCATATCTAACTCAGGTCTAGATGGAGCTAGCATACCCAATAAAATTGAATTAGGAATGAGTGTAGTTATATTTGGGTGTAAGGATAAATCTTTATTGATATAAACTAATATTTATACATCTTTAAAAAAAACAGAATGTAAAATCATAATTTAAAAACGTATCTAAACAAAAAAACAATTTAAAACCAATTATAAATCAAAAGGTATGTTACAAACAGACTACTAGACTTGTTAACTAATATCCTAAATTTATGCAATAAAAAAACTAAATATTAAATTCCTTGATTTTCGATGTTTCTCCTCCACTTGTCCTATTCTGAATTTTCCCAAATTGCATCATAAGAGGTATTTTTCCAACACTCCTCCTTGTCTCTTTTGATGCAAATTCCAATCTTCTCTCTCAAGTCATCATGGGCATCTTTTTCAAGGGAATCCATGTCAGCAGAATCTTCATCACTATCGCCAAAGGATGTCTTCTTCCCTGATAATAGCAGCCAACCACTTTCTTGGGTCTGTCCTTGATCCCTAGTCCCTGACCCCCAATCACCAACCCTAGCGTTAGTGAATGGTACTTCAACAGTTCCTTCGCCACGGCGTGCGTCTGAATCGGGAGCTCTCTCGTCGGACATATGACAACAACACCCGTTCCGTCGCGCGGCGTGAACTGAGCGTTGTACAGTAACTCCACCGTCGGAACCAAAAACGCTAGGGTTTTCCCAACATCCGTTTTGGCTGCACCCAACATGTCCTTTCCTATCAGCAGCGGCGGAATTTCCCTCGCTTGAATCTGAGTCATAAAATTGAAGCCCGTGTCCACAATGGTTTTGGAAGCAGCTTCGGACAAGCTAAGAGAGGAGAAAGAGTCGGAACTCATGATTCCGGATGAATAGTTAGTGTTCACCTTTGTCTCTTATTTTTCTTCTTCTTCTTCTTCTTCATCTTCGGTTTGTGTTAGCGTGCTACCAGTCTTCGCATAGTTCTTCTCCTCTTGTTTATGCTCGCTCTTATTTGCTCCTTTTCTCTTGCGAAGCTTCTTCTTGTTAATTTTGGTTTGGTCCTGGCGCTCGGGCGAGCTGGTATCGTTGTCTTCTGCATCTGTGGTTTTTGCTCTTTCTCGTGTTTGCAAAGTCGAACGGACAGAAACTGCTTTCTCAGTCATTTATGCTTTCTCCCAAATCCCAACTTCAGTCGTGGAGGAATAGGCTAAGTTGGTTTGTATGTTTGCCGAGAAGCTTTTGCCCTTCATCTTTATTGACATCAATTTAATGCCAGTTGAATCAAAGACTTCACAAGTTTTATCTTTGAACACAACAACATAGTCTTTCTCTAGAAGTTGTCCAACACTTAATAAATTTTGATCAATCTCAGGAACATATAGAACATCAGAGATTATTCTTTTACCTAAGCTAAAATCAATGGCAATATCACCTATGCCTTTGACCTCAATATAGTCTTCATTCCTAATTCTGACTTTCGAAAAGTGGGTTTTATCTAGCTTTACAAACATGCCTTTATCATGTGTCACGTAATGAGTGTATCCACTATCAATCAACCATGTTTCACTAGTGATGTCACTAGCAAAGCAAGTCGCCACAAAAAGATGCTCTTCTTTCTCGTCATCGGTCTCTTGAGCAATCTGCGCTCCTTGTTGCTTTCTTTTGCATACCTTCTCTATACAACCCTTTTGATTGCAGGACCTACACACCACATCGAGTCTCCACCAACATCTCCAATGTGGATGAGAAGTTCTTTTGTAGTGTTGACATGTTGAGTACTTCTCCTTCTCGTCATTGCCATCCTCATCACTTTCCTTCTCATTTTTCCAGCCTTTCTTCTTTGTTTTGTAACTCAGCTGTGACTTTACTAGAAAAGCTCCTTCAATACTCGGCTCTTCTCTGCTCTTGGGTTTGCAGAGAGTACATCAACTCAATTAGTGAAATCTTTGTGAGATCTCTTGAATCTTCAAGTGATGAGATCTTTGCTTCAAACCTCTCAGGGAGGCTCACCAGTACCTTTTCTACAATTCTTCTGTCAGGCAAATCTTCATGTAGTAAACAAATTTTGTTTACCACGTTCAAGAGTTTATCAAAATATTCTTTGATAGACTCGGTCTCCTTCATCTTCAACATCTCAAATTCTCTTTTGAGATTGAGAATTTGCATTTCTCGAGTTCTTTCGTTCCCTTGAAACACTTCTTGAAAAGTATCCCATGTTTCTTTAGTTGTTTCACAGTTTATAATTCTTGTGAATACAACATCAGAAACCGCAGAGTGAATGTTGGTCTTGGCCTTCGATCTTGTTCTTAATTCTTCATTGTGATTTATGATTTCAGCTACAGTTGGATTTGCTTGTAGTGGCTGAATTTCAGAAATTATAGCTTCCCACAAGCTTCCATGAAAGACTTCATTTTGACCAACGATATCTCATAGTTTTCACCTGAGAAGACTAGTGGAACTGCCATGAAATTTCCAGCCATATCTTATCCTCTTCAAGAATACTTGTCACTCGAGTGTCATTGATCTCTCACACACAGACCCTTAAGAATTAAGAGCTTTGATACCACTTTGTAGTTATATTTGAGTGCAAGGATAAATCTTTATTGATATAAACTAATATTTATACATCTTCATGAAAAACAGAACGTAAAATCATAATTTAAAAACATATCTAAACAAAAAAAAAATCAGTTTAAAACCAATTATAAATCAAAATGTCTGTTACAAATAGACTACTAGACCTGGTAACTAACACCCTAAATTCATGCAATAAAAAAAAAACTAAATATCAAATCCCTTGATTTTAGATGTTTCTCCTACACTTGTGCTATTTTGAATTTTCACAAATTGCATCATAAGAGGCATTTTTCCAACAATGAGAAAAGGGTAAGAGATGGATTGACTCTTTCCTTCTCTGCAAAAGGTGGATTAAGTTTCAGTGTGATTTTTTTATGGGAAAGAAATCAACAAAACAGAAAGAAGAAAGGACATAGACACAAATCCTAGCCTTGGTCATAAAATGTTATATTGGTTATGTGAAGGGTGATGTATTTCACATGTGATATCATCATATGAGATGCGTCGTAAAGCAGATACTTTTTTGATGAATAACATAGCCTATAAGAGGCAAGAATGAGCCCAGTTGGTAGTTGATAACTGTGATTAGATATCACAGAGACATGTAAATAAGCCTTTGAGAGATGAGAATGAGCTCAAACGATATTCTAGTAGGGAATAATCAAACCTATTAGAAACGAGAAATGACTCACATTTGAGATATTATGATAATGTAGCTATGAGTATGGATAGTGGAAGTTCAAACAACGGGTTTAACTAGACCCTAAATGATGGAGATGCTTGTTGGTGCTTTGCTTCTACTTGTAATTCAACTTGCAGAAGAAGCTTGGTGAAGTATTGCACCGATTGAAAGTGGAATGCAACTCCAAATGCGTGATGCGGAAGCCAATCAAAGGAGCTCGTATCGTGAAGTAAAGGAAAGCAATGGAAGTGTGTAGGAGAAGCTTTGGTATGGTAGAAAATGATGTGTTAGACGGAACAATGTTCTTGATAAAGATTAGGCCAGCTATCAAAAGTTTTCTAAGTCTAACTCTAAGGAGAGAAAATAAAGAAGAGCTCAAGACAAGTGTTGAAAAAACTCAACAACATTTCATTAGTGTCAATTGTACATAGACTACACACACCTATTCATAGAAGAAAGGAGAAGGAAAAGCTTATGGAAGAAGCTTTCCAACCCTAGCATATGGAGCAAGCTACTATACCTGATGGAGTACGCCCCAGTGACATTAATCAAAGAATAAAGCGGACAAAGAGCCAAAAGGACAATTAAGAGCTTTTTAGAAGATTGGGCCCATCTCATCCTATTTGGGTTTTTAATCAGCTGCTCGGGCCCAAATACAAACATGAAAAAATCCCTTTGGAGAAAATAGAGTATTATGAAGAAGTCTTCTAATTTGTATAAATTGTTTAAAATAGTTTAGAATAATTTGGGCCTTGTATTTGGGCCAAGTAGAATAAATTTGGACCTTGTATTTTTGGGCCATGTAGTGTATGTTTGGGCCTTGGGGTCCATAAATAATGTTGGGCTTGATCAAGGAGTCCAAGTAGCACAAGGAGCTCTCTCCTTGTGCCACTTGTTACCACCTTGTGAGAGCCTTGGAGTGCAAGCTAGGTTTGGGAAGCATGTCATAGAAGCTAGGGTTAGAAGCTTGTCTTATAAGCTAGGGTTTCTAGACCTAGCTTCTCCCATACCCTACCTAGATAGCTTACATGGGAAGCTAAGTAGCTTATCGTTTCTTCTATGAATAAGAGGTCTAGGAACCTCTCTTGTAGACTTGATTTGACTAATAAAATGCTGTCAAATTTTCAGCACATTACCTCAAGTTTCACATTGAGTTTCTTCTCCTAGAAGCTAGAAGCTCTCTCTCTTGAAGGTTGGCCCAACCTCCTTCAAGGCTTTCACCATCTACTTCACCGTCAACCTCCTTGCACGCTTCCTTCCTTGCATTTCCATGGCTTCCAAATCATGAGGAGTTTCATCCACTTCTTCTATTTGGTGCTTCAAGGTTTCATCATGTTCAACTTCCATTGAAGCTTGCGCAAGAAGCTAAGGCACCTAGGAGCTCCTCTATCAATACCCTAACCTTAGTTTGCTCCACATGCTTCAAATCCTAGGCTATGTAATCCTAGCTCACTTAGCAAGCTTTCAATGTCGTGTTGACATGTGGCGGAAGGAAAAGGAGACACTAACCCTAACCCTAGGCACAATCGTAACCCTAATGCGTCTAGGGTTTTGATTCTATTCCTATTTTGAATATTTTTGTATTACAAGTCTGTACAATTTTTACAGTATCAAGGAGTCAACTTTGTCAGCATTTTGATAGGTCTTTGTGCTTTAGATTCCTGTTGCTCCTCTATTTGCTTGGCCATAGATTTTGTAATAGGACCTTTTCTAAGCCTTCCTCCATCATCCACTCTCTCTTGAAGAGGTTTGTCCTCAAATCAGAATTATCTGCCTCATCATCTGTACTACCTACAAAAGGAAGTAAATTATTGACATTAAAGGTAGTATGTACTCCATAATCATCAGGAAAATCTAACTAGTAAGCATTATTATTGATCTTTTTTAGGATTTGGATGGGTCCATCACCACGAGGGTTTACTTTTGACTTTCTTTGTTTTGGAAATCTATGTGTCGCAACCAGCATCACAATGGGGCGATCAAAAAATTAATTTAAAAAATATTTAAATAGAGATTTGGAGTCGCCACCATAGTTTATTATAGAAAACTTTAAAAAAAACCAAAAATAAAATGTCTACGAACCAAATTCAAGATTCGGGAGTCGGTTACGTGTGGGGAAGGTATTAACACCTCACAACACCTGTCCTAAGACGGTACCTTTAATCAAATGAGTAGAAATAAGTGTGGTTTTACAAAATGTCATTTTTCCCAAAACATAAGAATAATAATATGAATAAAGACAAATAAAATAACAAAACAAATATAAAAATGAAACAAATAAATTAATAGAAAAAAACATGCTTGTACATCCTTCCTTTACCCTTTCTTTGTTACCACTTTCCTCTAAACCCCAAGCTTCATTTAAGCTTCAGTCAATATCAAAATCAACCCAAGTCTCAATTGTAACTTCCATGCCTAACTTCTCATCATACTAATTGATTGGGGTTTAGCAATAAAGACTAGGGAGCACTTTCACTATCCGCGGGGCTATTTATGCCACGATGGTCATCGATGACAGCAAGGGGAACCATGCATTATACCATGGTTATCACCGATGGCATGAGTTTATGGAGCGGAAGCCAAAACCTCCAAGGGTTTCTAATTTGGGTTTTGGGGACTTTTCTCTGCTTTGGGTTCGATGGAATTACTTGGAAGTTGTTCTAAAATGAGGAACTTGGTATCCAAATGGAAAAATGGTTCTATCCTGTTATTTTGGTGGGTTTCGGATTTACGAATTTTGGTTCTATGGGTTTCTACTATTCTAGATATTTTGGGTTTGGTTCTAAATAGGTTATTTAGCTTTTGATAATAGCTTTTTAGCATTGAGAATTTAACTATTTTGGTTATTGGGAATTCTAGGATCTGTTCAGTTTTGGGATTGGATGCTGGGATGGATTTCTATTTCTGAATTGTTTATGCTATAGGTTTAGGAATTTTCGAATTTGGTTATTCTATATTTGATCATGTGTTACGGAGTTGGGATTTGGTTGCCTGGGTTTCTTTTATTATGGTTAGAATTGAATCTTTGATTTTGGTGGCTACGGGTTTGGCTGGGCTCTAAAGTTATTTTTTAGGTTTCTATGTGTAATAAAAATTAGGATTCTATTGCCTTCATCCTATAACAACCTTAAGTCCTTTATCAAAGGACTTAGATAAACATCTATGTCATTTCTGGGTTGCCTTGGTCCTGATATCATCATAGACAACATCATATATTTTCTCTTCATGCACAACCAATACGATAAATTATAAATAATTAGCAAAATAGGCCATGGACTATGTTTGCTACTTAAATTACCATATAAATTCATTACATTAGTTGCAAGACCAAGTTTGAGATTTCTTGGATCACTTCCAAACTCAGGATACAAAGAATCGATTTTCTTCCATTGTGGTGAATCAACAGCATGTCGCAACAACCCATCACATTTTTTTCCATTTACAAGTCATGTCAAGTTTTTTTGCATCCTTAACATTGCCAAAAGAACATTTTAATCGTGGTATGATTGGAAGATACTACAATACGTTTGCAGAAGGACCGTTTTTCATGTCATCTTTATCCTCGTTGCAGGAGGATCCTTTAATTTGTATCTTGATACCCCACATCTAGGACACTTATGCAATCCTTCGAACTCTTTTCTATACAATATACAATCATTTGGACAAGCATGTATTTTTTCAATACTCCATACCCATTGGACACAATATCTTCTTGACCTCATAGTGATTGGTCGGCAATGTATTATCTTCTGGAAGTATTTCATGCAACAATTCGTGCAATTCAATAAAGTTTCTATCAGTCCACCCATTTCTTCGCCTTGATATTAAATAATAGTAATACTGCTGACAAACGTGAAAAACTTGAACAACTAGGATACAATTATGTTACTGAATCATCTTTCAACGAATCATACACATGTGCTTGGTGGAAACTATCTTCTCCAATATCACGAATCATGTCTTCCATGCAATCCTCAAAATACATATTAGAATGTTGACATTCAGTCTCAGATACATATGGTAAGTCCAGAACTTCACCATGCCAAGTCCATGTTGTATAGTTCTTCAAAACAACATCACAAAGAACATGCTCTCGTATCAACTGAATATCTAGTATTTTTCCCTTTAAACAATTCACATACGGACAATAATATCTTCCATTTATTCCTACTCCATTCCATTTAGCAAATTCTAGAAACTCTTCAACACCTTTCTCATACACATCACTGATTCGAGTTCCATTTATCCAACTTCGATCTATGACTACATAGAGGAAAAAAACTTTATATATGCTATACAATCCACAAATTAAATACAAATTGCCAAGGATCGAACATCCTTGGATTCAATCCCAACACGCACTCAGACAATGCACAAATTAAATACAAATTGCTAGGGTTTGAACATCCCCGGAATGAATACCAAAACGCACTCACTATATATGTTCAAGCATAAACAAATTCAATCTAATACAGAAAGCATTCCAAGCATACATAAAGCAGTCCAAGCATACACAAAACAATTATTTCAAAGACACAAAACATACCTCTAGTAGACAACAAAAATGCCTCCCAAAACGCCAACCCCAAAATCGAACAATGGCTCCCAAAATGCAAACCCAAACGCAAACAATGCCTCGCAAAATGCCAACCCCAACAATAAATGTCCAACATGCATAAGAACAACATCACAAAGCACTTCATCACTATATTTGCCAATTGAAAACGAAACTAGAACTTGCTTCTTTACCCGAATCTCCCAACATTCATTCAGCCACTGCAATTTATAAGGTTTGGGATGTTTAAGGGTTGGCAAGTTCAGCTTCTCAACCAAGGTGGTACTCGCAACATTTGTGCAGCTCCCTCCATCTATGATCATACTGCA
>Ga0099825_1000135_pt1 | contig 57077 bp, 19 predicted proteins | sample SiratroredBW_FD_76838 | JGI IMG/M metagenome (GOLD analysis project Ga0099825, IMG submission 76838) | Root nodule microbial communities of legume samples collected from California, USA - Siratro red BW | ecosystem: Host-associated > Plants > Roots > Nodule | place: USA: California | collected...
AAGTGAGTAAAGGTAAGTAAGGGGAATGGGAAGAGAAGAAAAAAACGGTGCAGGGTTTTTAAAAGGCAACGGCGGTTACCAAACGAAGGGAAAAAAAAAGAAAAAAAAAAAAAAAAACGGAGAGAGGCAACCGGTGAAGCCGGTAGGGCAAAGCAGTGGTGGGGCCCACCCGCATGTTATGAGCTTGGTAAGGCCATGTGATTGCCCCTTTCGGTTTGGATTCCAACCAGTCTGACACTCTGTTACCTTTTGGCGCCATATGCTTTTTCTAACTTTCCTTTTCAAATCCATCAAATTTTAGTTTTAGAATCTTATTAATTTATCACATCAAAAAAATTATTTATCTCACTGTATATTATAATTTAGTGCTTTTTTTTAGTATGGGGATATGATGTTGCCTTAAAAGGTTATTTTACCCTATTTATTTTATCTTTGAATTAGGAATTACTAAGGGCAGACAGCTTAACATTTTTGTTATTTTTGTTGACTATTTTAGCATATAATTATATTTTAATTTAAATAAAGAGAAGAATTAATATATTTCTAATTTTGAAAGACATGAATATTTTCTTTTTAAAGATTAAGTTTGGTTGAGTGTCATATTTAGAAAACCACTTCCAGTTTAATGGCTTATAGCCCCTAAAAAAAAAAAATCTAGAGTATGAGAAATACAATATAAAGATACAAAAACTTCTGTACAAATTTTTAGAGTTTAAAATGCATGAGACTTGAAAAGAATATTGTGAGAAGTCTAAAAGAAATTTGAGAATTAGTTAATAGATTCTCGAACTATTTAATCAAAAAATCAAATAGAAAACTTTAATTAAAATTTATCAAATAGTTAAGACTAATAGATTAGTTTGATAAAAGAAATTAATGTGATTTTCATTCATTATTGAATGACGCGTTTGTTATAAAGAAAAAAACATAAACTCATATGTTTTGAACAACTTATAAAAAAAATCATTAAGAAAAAATCCTAAACACATTCATGCTAAGTAATAGTTCTTAAAAATATGTTTGTTTAAGATGAAAATTATAATTTATATAGAGATGGTTGGTGACTCGGACTACTAGAATGAACATGTTTTGAGAATATTATAACAAACTGTTTTAAGGTTAACAAATTTTATTTTTGTTTAAAACTGATCGTTTAGATGATATTTTATAAAAGTATTTATAGTAGAAGAAAAAAATATATACAATGTTGAAAGCTATAATTAAGTTATGTATAAAGTAGTTGTCATTTTCTATATTAACTTTTTAGAAAATAATTTATATATAATCTAATTTTAGTCTATATAAAAATATATTATTCTTTTTTAAACGTTTATAGAAAAAGTTAAAACAAAAATATGAAATCATTACTTAAATTTGACGATTGTATAATATCACAACAAATTTAGTTAATCACTTTGGCTGTTATTTTGAACGTTTGACTGAAGGTAAAAAAATTGTTTTTCTTTTTTATGGTTGGTACGACAACTTTCAAGCAATAATTAAATAGAGTCAACCCACTATATATAGCCAAATAGGAAAGAAAAAAAAAAATCTACTGTTGGGGTTAAAACTTAAAACACAAAGAATCAAGTGAATATATTTGTTAAACAGTTTACGTTTTAAAAAACTGATTTTAAATATTTACGAGTGAGTACGCATAATTATAAATCACAAGAAAATCTCACATCTATTAGATGATTATATATATAACCAAATGAAGGGATTTGAGTTAAAATAATAATTTATTTTAGTTTAAAATAATTATAGTACTTTTTTTTCTTTTTCTTTTAATAAGGAGAACTAGGTGCGGTTTGTTTGCATTTTCCTTAAATTAAAAGAAAAATTACCTTTACGCTTAAATATTATTTGATACTTAAATAAATAATTATTTTATTATTATATAATAATTTATTCAATAAAGTTGATGTGAAGTAGATTTAATTCATGAATAATTGTGTCAAAATATAATTTTTCTGTATTTAATATATTTTTATAGGTTGTGTAAGTATGAATGCAAGAAGGGTGGTAAACCATATTTGCTAATGTACAGATAGAGAATGTGGCCATGGCAAGACCAAACTCCCGCCAACATCGGAGACATGCAGCGCCCATTTGCATTCTCATTCTCCCAACATCATAACCAAAATCTTAGGTTATTCATCAACAACGTTAATCAGCAAACATTAGCTTAGGTTACTTCAACCCCTCACTGCACCAACATTCATTCCAGTAACATATGCCTTGCACATTCCGTTTCTTCTTCTCTTCATCTTCTCCGTTACTTTTTCTTTTCTCTGTTCCCACTTTCACTATTGCTTAATTCATCAAAACCACCACCACCCTTCCTAACTTCCTCCCCCCAAAAAACAAAACTCTATCCCGTGTCCGTGTTCTTCGTTTTGCGCCTCGCAAAGCGTATGATTTTGTCATCTTTTGAATTAGTATTCTACGCTTTCGTTATCTGTTTTTTCTTTCTCTCCTTTCTTTTGTTCACACATAAATTACACTTTCGACGTGATCCTTTATATTGTAAACAATTAGCAGATGGTGTCATAATCATAACATAATCGCGGTTGCAGTGACCGTAAAAAGTTTAACGTTGTGTTGTTGTAGTTTTGAATTAGGCTATACGCAATCACACCGTGCATGGATTCATTCTTCGCATGCTTACGTTACGTTCTTCTCAAATCTAATTGTTTGAACGTTACGTTACGTTGTTTTGTAGATTTTGAATTGAAGGTGCCGGAATGGAACAGTTCCGGCATATCGGAGAGGTGGTAGGGAGTCTGAAAGCGCTTATGGTTCTGCGCGACGAAATCCAAATCAACCAACGGCAATGCTGTTTAATCCTGGAGATATTCAGTTTGGCGATGGACACGATCGCGGAGGAGATACGGCAGAACCTGAAGCTGGAAGAGAGGAACAGCAAATGGAAGCCTCTGGAGTTTCCTCTGAGAGAGCTGTGCAGGGTTTTCAAGGAGGGAGGGCATTACATAAGGCAGTGTTTGGATTCCAAAGATTGGTTGGGGAAAGCCATCACCCTCTCCCACCACCGAGACTGCGTGGAGTTCCACATCCACAACCTTCTCTGCTATTTCCCGGCGGTGATCGAGGCGATCGAGATTGCAGGGGAGGTGTCAGGTTTGCATCCGGAGGAGAAGGCAAAGAAGAAGGTGATACTGGATCGGAAGTATGACGTGGAATGGAACGACCCGGAGCTGTTCCAATGGAGGTTCGGGAAGCAGTACCTGGTCCCGCGCGGGATCTGCAAGAGGTTGGAGAACGCGTGGAGGGAGGACAGGTGGCGGCTCATCGAGGCCATCAAGGACAAGGAGGGTGGTGGTTCTGCAGCGTTTAGGAAGAGCGAGCACGGCGTGGCTGATATGCTCCTCAAGAAGCTTCTTAATGGGTCGGAGATCGCCCCAATTGCGGTGCTTGTTGGGTCAAAAGATTACCAGGTGAGACGCAGGTTGGGCCAACGGCGGGAGTTCAAGGAAATCCAATGGCTGGGGCAGAGTTTCGCGATGAGAAACTTTCATGGTGAGAGAGAAGCTCACCAGGCTGAGGTCTCCTCTCTTCTCTCGCTTTCTCACCCCAACATATTGCAATACCTTTGCGGGTTTTACGACGAGGAGAAGCAAGAGTTTTGTTTTGTAATGGAGTTGATGAACAAGGATTTGTGGACTTACATGAGAGAAAATTGTGGTCCGAGGAGGCAGATTTTGTTCTCTGTCCCTGTGGTGGTGGACCTCATGCTTCAGATTGCCAGAGGCATGGAGTACCTGCATGCCCAAGGCATTTATCATGGACAACTCAACCCTTATAATATTTACCTCAAGTCAAGGAACTCCCAAGAGGGTTATTTTCAGGCAAAGGTTGCAGGGTTTGCCTTGCCTTCTGTCAAAAATGGTGGTGCCGACGCTAGTGACTTTAACCCTTTAACTTGGTATGCTCCTGAAATTGTATCCCGGTTGGAGCAAACGCAGAATGACCGAGCTTCTTCTTCGGAGAAAGCCGACGCTTACAGCTTTGGAATGATATGCTTCGAGTTGTTGACAGGGAAAGTGCCTTTTGAAGATAGCCACCTTCGAGGAGACAGAATGATGCAGAACATCAAGGTCGGTGAGAGGCCGTTGTTTCCTTACCGTTCTCCGAAATACCTTGTGAGTTTGATCAAGAAGTGCTGGCAAACTGACCCCTCTCAGCGTCCCAGCTTCTCCTCCATCTGTAGGATTTTGCGGTACATAAAAAAGTTCCTTGCCATGAACTCGGAGTCCCAAGTGATCAACCCTGAGCTCAACGATCTTGAGGTTCCGCCCGTCGATTGCTGCGAGATAGAGACAACGTTCCTAAAGAGCTCTTCCACCGAGAGTTCATCTTGTGTGTCCGCTGTGTCGCAGATACCCTATGAAATGTTTGCTTATAAGGTTGTGGAGAAAGAGAAAATGAATCCGAAAGATGAGTGCTGCGAGCACCACCGAAAGGATGGGTGCAGGAGTGAGAGTGACGAACCAAGCGCAGTGTGTGATGATGATAACGCATCCATAGTGGAAGATCCGCTCCCTCAAACTCCCAGATCAGTTTGCGATGACGCACGCTCTGTTTCCTCTCAAGTACCCTTCAAGAAAACTGTTAGAATAAAGAAGCAAACACATGTGAAGACAAAGAATGACCAAGGTTTCATCTTCTTTACGTTCAAAAATCATTCATGAACACCATATATATTTTGCTGAACTTGATTGCAAGAAACTAAATGCATATGAACTGGTTTAAACAGGAACGCCAAAATTGCGGACGACAAAATCATTACCACCATCATCAAGGACGAGAACGGTGAATGCACCATCATTGGCACCAAGTAGTTTGAGCCCCAGTAAAAGACGACCTCTTCTGGGGTATGAATCGGATCGCAACTCTAAAGGGAATCGATCACCATCACCATCACCATCACCGCCACTTCCTTCAAGGAGAAAACACGAGGGCACTTTGTCGGATCCTAGGGCTAGTTTAAGGTCCCAAAAAATGGATCAGTCACCGTTAACTAGATATGGTAGAATGACAGATAGTTCAAGGATGAAGTCACAAATGACGTTGAACCAATCTCTGAGTCCGGGAAGAATAAGACGTGTCAACACTGACACCAATTTGAAGGGGCTCACGCCAAGCCATCCATTGAGTACTCCAAGAACATCCACAAGTAGCAGAAAAAGTAATAATGTCTCAGTTTCTGTGTCAACAGATAGGTTTTCGCCGTTGGCATTGAGTCCCCTAAGCCCCTGTTTGAGAAGAAAAAAAACAAGCGGTCATCTTTCTGACTCCGAAAGCAGTTTCGTGAAGAAAAGAGGAAGCATGTCACCGTTTGAATCGGGCCGTTTGAGTCCATATGCGAGTTCAACTTGTGGCCATGTCTCAGATTAAGGCCCTTTTGACTTTCACGACTTGTGGTGGAAGATTCACATGTTTTTAGATTATGCAAATCTTCCCCACGTTTATATGCTCCTGCTTAACACAGGCATATCTCATAAGGCAAGTATGGAAGCTCAAAATGTAGCTTGTTAAGGGAAGGTTAGAAGCATAGTTTCATGCAGAGTTGTACTATTGGCAATCTTTTGGAGGTTTCTTGTGTTTTAGGAGAAGAGTTTTAGCTTCTGAACTTTTGGTGGAGGGAGATATTTCTATGTATAAATTATTGGAGGTTGCCTCCCCAATTCTCTGTCCTTTCTGTTTCAATCTTCTCCAAATCAAATTAGGATTTCAAATCATCTCGTTAAAATGGTCGTAATGTTAATGATATTCAAATCAATATAAATTATTTGATTAAAAAAATTTATTTATAAAATTAGAACAACACTCACTTAAACAAATAAATATTTATGAAGTTATTATATTAATTCATTTTTCAGCTCTTTGAATTAAGTTTTATTTTATTTATAAAATTAGGACAAACATATGTCTTTATATTAATCTTATTATTACTTTTGGTTTGGCACCGTATTTAATCTCTATGAAGGGAAAAATTGTATGAGTTGAATTATATGCTTAATGCAACTGTATTCATAGATATTGAACTCAAAATTATTAGGTTTAATTATTTCGATTTTGTACTGATTTCTTTTTTGTAATTATCATATTTCTGGAAGTTTAAGCTTAATCCGATTATGATATGATATGACTTAACCTAAAATAACCTATAAATGATTAAAAAAATAAATGTTCTTTTAAATAATAAATAACCTCGACGAAATACGTGGTACGAAAGCTTTTATTGGAAGTATCTAGCACACTGAACAATTACAAATAGAAATATACATGGACTTTACTAAGGCGATGTATTATAAAACAGTCCTTGTAGATGAAGCGTGGCATAGAGACAGAAAAGGAAAGAAAGAAAGAAAAAGAGACTGTAAACCTGAAGTTATATGCTTACCATTCATGGCAAGGAATTGATTCATCTTATGATAAACAATCACTTTTCCTATAAACCCTACAGTTGCTAGTCCTTCATAAATAAAAAAATCTGTAAAGGACAGCAATACAATTTACATTGGCACGGTTAACCTTTGCATGGATACAGGTACATTCTTGAGCTAATAACCAACTTAGCACCAACTATTTCAACTCTAAAATCTTAAGCCCAATTTAGATAATTTTATCAATAAGTACAGATTCGAATCAAATTTCTAAGTAAAGTTAAAATTAAATTACGCACATCAGTTTTAAATACTAAATGATGAGGAAGCTTTAAGAGAACCGATGTACGCAAATTGATTTTAACTCATACGAGAAATTTGATTTGTTTTCTTCTCCAATTAATGTTTGTTGAGAAGTTTCTCTATAGTGAACCTTAATTAGTATCGTATTCAATCTGCTTCTCGGGTTGATCCCAGCGATATTTAAGTATGACAAGCTTCTACATATGACAATGTGAAATTCTGGTTTGCGAGTCCGAGTTGCACATGATGATGAATCCAACTACCAAAACAGATGAGGATTTAGATTGCAGATATATTTCTCCATTCAATTATGGCCGACATTGAAGCACTTCTACTTCAAATTAAAGGCCATAGCTCAAGATGTCAAAAAGAATTTTTATACGCTCCCAACAGGTTCATGGGATTGGGCCGAGTGCCTGAGTGACAAGGACAAACTCCAGGAACTCGCAAAACTGTAATTCAGCCATGGGGAGCCTTTCCTTTAAACCATCTGCAACACTTTCACACATCCACTTGAATTGGCTGCAATAAGCATGTCGGATTTCCCTCTCCAGCACACACTTGAAACAAACTGTCCATTGTCATCCTCTGTGTCCTTGCCAGAAATGGGATCAATGGACCCAAATTTGTGCGAAGTGATTGGCATGGGAAGCGATCTATAGTAGGAAAAAACCTGCAAGAAAACATGATTGTGATGCCTGCACACACCCACAACTTTCTGCTCGATATTAAAAAATTCTGGCCTATTCGCTTTTCTATATTGGTCATTAAATAAATTTTGAATACAATAAATTACAGACATTGTAAAATTTCTTGAGGACACAATTCTTTAGTTTTTTCTTTTGCCATTATAGAAACATCATTTACAAGAAAACATGACACAATTTTCAAACATTTGAAAGAGTTCGTGTGATATATACTGTTTTTAAAACAATTAAGGAAGATTAATCTGCGGGTGAAAAAAAGGAAGTGCGTCATGAGAGTTTTAACGAAATCTCAAGGAGAGTGAGGGAGATATATACCTCATTTGTTTCTGAACCACATGCTATGTATCCATCAGCGACTGACAGACCCACAAAATTCTGTCAAGAAGGGGGCAGAAGATTTCAGCTAACCAATTAGGAAAACATAAGGATGGGCCAGTGTAATGTCAAAAACAGATCTATTTCCTGACACGCAGGCATAGTTAATCCCCAGCAGTGAACAAATCATTTTCAAAACCAATATGGATCTCATATAATTGATTTTGATATTCAGATCATCAACCATAATCTGAGGCTCCATTTAAACCCCCAAAAAGTGAAGTTTTTAGAGCAATTTGAAAGAGTAACAAACAAGCTTTACAGACACTTCATAAACATAAATTCCACCCAGTGCTGTTAAATTTAAAACCAAACCTTTTCGTTGGTGTGTCCCGACAGGGTTAGGCTGCAAGCATTAATGGATGCACCCACAGGAGAGGTTTTATTGAGATCCCAGATCTTCAATGTATTATCAGTAGAAGCAGAAACAAGTGTTTCAGAGTCCAAGAATTTGACATAGCTAACGGCCTTACGATGGCCAGCCAATACACACCAGGGACTTCTAAGATTGCGAAGATCATAGCAATATGTTGAGTAATCTGCAGATCCAAAGGCCAGCAAATGGGAGGAATGAGCAGAGAATTGAACACAGCAGACATTAGCAACATTCCTGATTGTGCCCAAACAGTTCCTCTGAAAAAAAATATTATATTGCATTAGCTCTTGATTAATTATCGGGAAGAAATTATCATTCACTCTTTTCCAGCATCCTGTACTTTTGAAAAGACAATGTGAAGCAAAATCTATCCATTATGGACTAAGGTCTCCACTACCACATTATTTATTTTGAAAAATAAAGATAGAAGTCTTGAATATGATTTTAGTCCCAAACAAAAGAATGTCTCCTTTTGGTCCCTTGTTTATAATAATAAGGGCACATATTACCATATATGATGCACTGATACTTCAATTTGTTTCATGTATCCGTATCCGATATAGATACTTTAGTATACTTCACCAATACGTATCTATGAAGTACCCAAACCCATGAAGAATAAATGTTTTTATGATGATAATGATTTACAATACTTTTTATTTTGACAATGTTCAAGAAATGTAATTTTAATTTAAATCTTCCGAATTACAATTATATATTTATTACATTCTAAGAATTTTTTAAACATTTTTAACAAAGCATATGTCAAGCAGAACATCCTCTACTTTTAAAATAAGCGTAAAGCCATATCGCATGCGCCTGTATCGTATCCAATTTGCGTATCATATTTGTGCATCATAGATTACCATAAATGAGGAACCAAAAAGAAATGATTATATCTAGTTACTAAAATCAAGCATGGCCTTGTTTGTAGGAACTAAAATTATATTTAACACAAGATAAAACAATTTAACAGAAAACCTTCTCCATACAATTGGTTAGGCAAAAAAAATTCTTACATTCATCTTCTTGATACGAATACAGAAGGTTAAGTGATCAAGTTTTTTATTTTAAAGGGGGGAATTTGCAGGTGTGAGCAAGGGTCAGGTTTTAGGAAATTTTGGACCCAAACCCAAACCAAGGGTATCAAATCAATCTGCAGATAAAAAATAGCCAGGCTAATTTTGGAATGACAATGAAAAATAATTTCAAATATATCATATAGCCAATATATGGAGTTCAATGTAACAATTTAAAGTAAAATTAACCATAAAACAAAACAATTAGTTATATCTAAGCTTGTGAAGTCTCTATTTTGAAAGAATGAAAACAAAGAAATGAAACACACAACTAGAGTGCGTGCATTGAACGAAGAAGTCCCAGAGGAATGAGAAAATAGGATACGTTCATAAGTGCTCTTTCAATTCCTTTTCATTTAACCATTTAAACTTATATGACTTTACAATTTTTTTCATGAGAACTGGTAAAAGAGAAGTATAAAACAAGAAATAATGAATTTCTAAATTGTAACTTCTTACTAAATATTGATGAAACGAAATTGCACCAACTCATTCATAGACCATGATATTCAAAGTCATTCGAGATTGATAGCTAGCCGAACTGCACCGAATCTTACAATTCTAATAACATTGATTCAAACTTTTTGAAAAGGTTCGGCTCAGGTCAGGTTTGAAATTTCCAAACCTATTACCCAACCAATTGGTACAAGTTTATCTATTTTCAAACCAATTCAACGCAAGAACCCAACCCTAGCTGAAATTTTTAAGACGGGTTGGCCAGTCCATGATCAACCCAAATGAACAGTGAATGTCAAAAGTTACGATGTATTTTATGTTTCAGATCATAAATACAAGAAAAGCTCAGAAAGAAACAAAATTCAATTACATTGTAACTCTAGTTTCTTTCTTCCTTACCAATTTGAAGTCAAGCAAAATATGCTCACCCACATGCTTAGATGCGTATGTACTGTATGTGTGTGTTTTTGCACATGAAAAGGGGGCTTACCTCACTAATGCTCCACAGCTTGACAGTACAATCATCACTTCCACTGGCAAACTTCGTGGGGCATACAACAGAGAAGTCAACAGACCAAGCCCTCTTCTCATGTTCAGTGAATTGAGAAAATTCTTGACCTGTACTTGCATCCCATAACTGAAAATGCATCATATTACAAAATGCCATGACTAATGCATGAAGTCATAGCATGGCAGCAGTGTCAAATAAATGGTTACGCTCTCTTAGAACCCAAACCAAACCCCCCCCCCCCCCCCCCCCCCCCCTCCAAAAAAAAAAAATCATTTCCCAATGATAATGGGCCCAGCTGTTTACAATCAAGTGAATGGATGCCATTGTATATTTAAGTAAATGATGATCACCAGTTTCTACTGTAATGCTAAATAATATTACATGTACTTGCGACAAAGTGCATAGATTCCACGTAATGATTACGATTCAGGCAGTGTTGCAACAGTAGCACAATGTCACGACAGAAAATGACATTATTTGAGAATATCATTGAAGAAAAGATCGAGGACAGCCATCAAGAAAACTATTTATTCTTTCATTTTTTAAAATCCAAAAATGTAAAATCTTAGTATCTATTGTTTTGCTAGTGCATTAATGAAAACATTTTAAGGGTAACGGTATCAGCATGTCCACAACCACACATGCTTTTACCTTCAAATTATAACTTTCTAAGAATGCATAGTATTTAATAATAAAACAAAAGTATCCCAATTATTCTAAATTGTTCTATCCACGTATACGTATTACAAATATCCATTTCTAGATTCTAATTTCACAAGGTAAAACTTTTTAGGAGTTATGAAACCAGATCACTTGGAAAAAGACATCCCTAGAAACTTCAGATTTAAATTATAACTGTATGTGCAAGTAAAAAAGTCAGGGAAACAGCTATGATAAAATCAAGGCATTAACACTTCACTAATTAAATTGCTAGAGATACAATATGAAGCTGTTCATGTCTTTACCTAACAGATTATGCTTTAAGGACAATTAGTTAATGACATGGCATTAGAGTCTATATGACAAAGTGGTCTAGAGTCTGATACTTGTCTCACCGTTTTTTCTAATAAAATTTGAATTTCAGCACAACAAGGTTGGGGAGCTTGTGCATTATCTATGATTTAAGCCCAAAGGTATCTGGATAAGTGGGTTTGTTAGAGATATAAATGTTATATAAAATCATTCATTAGTCTTCTGATACTAGCGTTAACTTTAGGGATAATTGGTTTGAGTCATGACGCAACTGATTAAAAGACGTTAGATTCCAAACAAGACCACCAATCTTGAGAAAATAATTATCTTATTGGGCAGAGTTTTAGCCAGAATATTCTAGGGGAAAAAGTGAGTAAACCTTCTAAGGCAACTATTTCAGTTTGAACCAAAAAAACATCAATTCCGTAGAAGTAAAGGATGAATACAGCAAATAACATTTTCCAATGATGAAATAATGGTTCAAACAGTGTCTTATGCAAAACATACCTTCACTATGCCGTCATAATCTGTAGACGCAAGATAGTTTTTAATATAGTTATTCCAGCAAACACAGCTGAGCTTTGATCTGTTTGACATCTCAACCACAGGATAATGGATATCAACAGAGTCATTGCAAAGTGAACTGAACTCAAAAATTTTTATTTTCTTAGATATCCCAGCTGAGGCAAAGTAATCTGCATCCCGATCAAAGCTTAAAGAGCAAATGACATTTGCAGGATTGTTAAAATCAGCATTTCTTAGTACACCCCGCACTTCAAACTTGCAGTAACGTGCATACTTGCACAAACCATCAAAGAATGTCCCTATAGTATCTTTCCTTTTAGGTTGTTCTTCACTTTTTTGGGTTGCATGCCAGTTCTCACGATTTCTTAGTACATCTTTATCAGGGTGAGTTGAGACATCTGTTTCAGAAAGCTGAAGTTTGGATCTCATGGAAAAATAAGCACTTTCAAGATGGCATATATTTCTCATCAATCTCACTTCATTCGAATTAGAGACTGGGGATATTGAGGGCAGCATTTCTATACTTAAAGATTCCTTCTTAAGAGACGTAATCTCTTTCTGACAAGAGTAATCATTCTGCAAACCAGAGGAAACCAAGGAATTTCTTGAGTCGTGCCTCCTCTCCACCTCTCCTATATCTGATTCCAAGCACTTGATTTCTTCTGCCAGTTTGAAAGCATTTTTCTGCTTCTGCTCTTTTAGCAAAACAAGGAAATGCAATAGCAATTCTGATTCTGCATCTTCTTGGTCAATACTTGATGACAGTTCCTCACTAAATAACTCTTGCAATCCATTAATCAATTCAGACTGAAGGATTTCCCTGTTATTATGCAACAGGAGTTATAACTTTAGGGAATCATACCAATGGAGTATAACTGCGGGTTTGGAGTCCATATTTTAAGAAATAACAGCATTAAACCCCTATTTTAAGAACTAACAGCATATTCAACCAAAATACTAATAAATATGTACTCAAGGACAGAAAGAGAAGATTATCAAGTTTAAAAATTCTATGAATCATTTTGATGAGTACAAAACTAGTAACTCATAAATGCAATATGCATTGAATATTGCAGGGGCACAAATTAACAGTGGAGCACTGGAATATTTCTAAAACCCAGAAAAAGAAAATGACTCTAAAAGAAAGAAATTAACGCATAGCTCACAGAGCTTAGGACACAAACCAGATGCTAAAAATTCCTTCCAGATTCTGATTCCCTTACCCAAGTTCCCTTCCTAATAAATCAGAAGTTCCTCTCTCCCTCCTTCACCTCACGCATACTAACAGCCATATTATACCTTCTCAAAAAACATGTCCCTCTTCCTCCTGCAATAAATTTTCCAAATGCATTCTGTGTGACTAAAATGATCAAACGATTAGACCATTTATTCCCCTTGGCCTTGGAACATTCAATGCAACCTCCTATGTTTCAAATTTTTCAATGCACATGCAATTTAAAGACAAACATGTTTTTTAAGTTTGTAGTGAGTAATATTGAAGGGATAGAGAAGAAATCTCAGAGAACAAATATTTCAAGTCAATCTATAATACTTCAGAGACACTTTTTTATAAATAACATGGAAGAAAATGTGGCTGCCATTGGCTAGTCATGTGGGAATTATATTTTTATTATTATTAAGTTCCTTCACGGCTTTCATCTAGTTAGTTAAGTTAAAGACTTAGTTAATACGGCCTATGGCACCAACACGATGTTAGAGAACATAATACATCATCCAAATTAACCCACCAGTAGGGGGGAGGAGATTTGAACAAAGTTCTTATGATGAGTGATAACACAGATAATCACATGAGAGTTGATGCATGAGCCTAACAATGACAAATGTTCTGCATATGCTTATACCTCTTTGAACAACAACATAAACGGCATGCCATGGTTTCATTACACAATATACATTCTTCCATATCTACAACATCCATCCCAAAAAGCAATTGAAAAATGTGAGATACGTATATCAGATGTTTGTGAAATCCTTTCATATAATGATTTAATTAAATCAGATATTAACAATGATGGACAATATTTCAATACTACCTTGTTGTTGGACGTGATGACGGTTCTGGATGCAGCAGCCAAAGACAAAAGCCAGCTTCCTTAGGGTTTTCTGATAGGAAATTTGGAGGAAGAATCCTATGTCGAAGATCAGACATTGCTGCAATATGTGTTCTTTCAGAGTCAAAATGACCAAGTAACTGAAAAATTGACCCAAGTAAAATCAGCTGTTGAACTTGCTACGCATCAAATCTCTTCCAATTATAGTGATCATTTAAGTTTAGTGACCAGAAAGAATTTCATTAAACTCCCGCACTAGTTTTTTATTCAGCCTGAAATGAGGCAACCAGTTTGCTAAGAAATGTACTTTAATATCTTTGGGTTTGAGCCTTGCTAAGAAGATATCAGTAAAGTGAAAATAAGAAAGAGAAAAACTAATAAGTTTCCAAATCAACTCTAACAATAGAAAGCCATATTGAGCTGATGTATACAGACAAAAGCTTGTTTCAGTGTGTACTTCACAAGTTCAGACAGAGAAACATGTTTCAATTTTGAGGTATAAACATAATAGAAGAAAGCATGAAAATTGCATTATAAATGGAAGCATCATGAACTTGTCTACACACCTCAAAAAGGAGGATGCCAAGACAGTAGATATTTGATGATGTTGTGTAACCTCCCTCAGGACTTGTGTACCATTTATTTTCAAATTTTTCAAATGAAGTCGATGGAATTTGACCTGCATTAGATACATGAGGGATGCTCGACATTCTTCCAATGTTATATTTAGAAAATCGGGCATCTTCCTCATATTCGTTGTAAAAATCTTGTGATCCGCTATGAAGTTTCCTATCACTTGCAGTTTCAAGACCCAAGTCACCACCGGTAACTCTCAAATTCTCATTAAGCCTTTGCTTCTTTGACCCCATATCATTAGAGGGATATGTTAATTGCTCCGACAATCTTTTTCTAACAACAGAACCATCTACGTGGACAACTTCAGAATTTACAACATCATCCATCATTCGTTTTTGAACAGGTAAACCAAGGTACATGACTTGGTTTGATGGCAACAATTTAATATAAGATGGACATAGGTTATGCAATGCAACTCCTTGAGAGTGATAGTTGTCCACCAAATCCACAATCTTCCTAAATATATTCAAACTTTCTACTTTGCTAGTTTTGTGGTGCCCATGTCTCAGCCACTCTCTCAAAGCCACACCATTACACTCAGACCTGCCAGTTCTAGGCATAGCACCACAATAAGAAGAAAAATTTGTAGTTTTGGAACCATAGCCCACAGATTGATTAGAGTTCAAGTGAGTAACAGTACCAGTCTTCATCTGTTTCTGATCAGTACCAGTGTTATTCTTCATCAGATTCTGATCTGTGCCAATGCCAATCTTCATCTGATTCTGATCTGTGCCAATGCCAATCTTCATCTGATTCTGATCTGTGCCAATGTCAATCTTCATCTGATTCTGATCTGTGCCAATGCCAATCTTCATCTGATTCTGATCTGAGCTAATGCTTGTCCTAGCTTGATTCTGATCAGTGCCAATGTTCGTCCTCGTCTGATTCTGCTCTGTGCCAATGCTGGTTCTCATCTGATTCTGTTCTGTGCCAATGTTAGTCTTCATCTGGTTTTGCTCTCTAGACTGAACACAGAAGGCATCATACGACAGACCTTTATAGACAATACCCTTACCCTTCAGTGTATTTTTTATGAAAAACTCTGCAAATCCTGATTGGGATATAATTTTTGTCCGTATTCCTTGACGAACATCACCAGCACCCTCTTTATTTTCAGCAGCTGCCAAGTGCTCCATGACATTGCTCTGGCCATCACTGAGAGATTTTCTAGCCAACATCTCTGGGAAAGATGAGGATCCGATATCCTCTCGAGCACTGGATGTGGCCTGGACACTGTTTCTAGTTCCAATATCACTTAGTGAATTTCCAATTCCTGAATTACTTGCTATCTGATAAAAATTCTGCCAATGGTTCTGCCGATTCAACATTTGCTCTCGGTTGTTTGATGTACCAATATCCAAGCTTGAGCCATTGTAACTCTTTACAGTTAATTCTTCCACCATAGCATCAGCATCATCCATAAAAAGGCTTACACCAGGATGCTGTGATGTATCTGCATGTTCAATACCTTCAACTACACTTTTACCATGTAGAACATCATCATATTCCCGAGGTGGTAAGTGGGAGTACTCCTGCTTAACAGGGATACGTGCTTCTTGGGATTGCAACATTTTTCGGCATTCCGTGTGTGGTGAATCTTTGTTCTGGCGCTGTGAATCCTCAGCAACCTCCAATTGGGTTGCCTCATCGACCAATTCTTCATCCATGCTATAGTTCTAAGTTCAACAATCACATATCCACAGTTGCAAATCTACCAATCAAAACATAAACAAAAACTGCTCACACGCAACATCAACCAATCTGCCACATAAATTTAAAAAACGCCTCATTAAATATTTATTAATTACCATTTATAGTTACAATTAGAATAGGATAAGAACAAAAAACACATGCCACGCAATTTGCAGATTCGGAAAGTGAAATTCCAAATAAAGAGAACAATGGACATGATTTTATAACCTCCCAGGTGAATCTCATTTCAATTACAGCAAATAAAAAAGCACAATAAATAAATTAAACATACCAAAAACGACGAAAGGTGAAAGAGATAAGCACGTAAGTAATGGAATTAAATTGATGAGCAGAAAAAAGCGCCAGAAAGGAAAAGTTAGGTGGAAGCTAAGGGAGTGGCAGAGAAGAGGACTTACAGAAAAGCGATTCTGTGGTGAGAGGTAAAGTCGGTGATAGGAAACTATAGAGGAAAAGAAAGAAGAAGAAAATAAAGGTTGAAGTTGTGTTCTGACAATAGAGACCCAGTGGTATTGGCTAATAGCATGGAATCATGAAGAATGAATGAAGAAGTGAATTCAAGAATTCAAGATAACGGTGTAAGGCTTCATTATTGAATCCGGACGAACTCACCCGACCCGATTAACTGTTCATCTTTTCAGTCATATTGTTGTTAAATAATTTGTTAATAATAGCTAATTTATTCTGTGAATTTACTTTTAAGTTCAAAATTATAATAAAATAAATATAAATAAAAATAATAGTTTATAATTGATTGTTTTCTAAAAAAACTTATTTATACTATGCCTTTTACGAATTATTTGGTTTGATAAAAATATTTTCTATTTTATTTTAATTCCAAAAATATGTATCTTTTGTTTCTTATTTTAAAAATTTCAGAATCACATATTTTAAATTTTAAAATATTTCTGTGAATTTTCAAAATAAAAAAAACAACAGTCATAGTTGTTTTTCTATTCACTTTTCCTATTTTTTAAATTTTTTTTCTCATTGGTCCTACTTGTTCCCATGTCTTCTCATTTTTTTTCAAGGAAAATTAGCAATTTATTGAAATAGATTACACTTTTTAAGGTACTATTCTGTTACTTTAGTAATCAAAAGTGAAAAATATCACAAGATTATATTTTATTGTATTTTTGAATCACTTTGACTAATTGTAACCGCTTGCAATAAATAAATTTCCAGACTCCATAATATATAGGTTTAGATTTATTCTATCATTGCGACAAAAATATATTAATCAATTAAAAATAACTTTGAATATTATTATGTATGATAATTTATAATTGAACAAGAGTGTAAAAAAAACAGAAGCAGTAATCAATTTCTCTATATATTATATAAATTAGTTTTATATAGTAAAGGTGCAAAATAAATTGTAATGTTATTTTATAATAGCTCTCACTTTCCTATATAAATTTAACAATTAAATTCTTTATTTCGTGATAAAATGATTCTGAGTAAAATTATAATTGAAAAAAAAAAACATTATAACTAATTTTCATTTTTTTTTTGTGTTCCGGATCTTCTAATCAATCAATTGGGCTTTTTTTCCGGGTGCTATTGCATTTTTTAAATGATATGTTTTTAGTATTTTAAAACACCTCTTTCATAATAAATTTTGGGTTGATTTCACTATTAAATGAACTTATTTCTACAAACAAAATTAGCAAAAAAATATCAAATCGAATTCACATCTTGATCTTGCGTCCCCTACCTTTAAAAAAAACGACAAATGGCAATGGATGTTCCACGTAGATTCACTTTAGAATGCTACAGGTGCAAAACAGAAGGCGAGCATCGTCGTCCACTAATCTGGGATATTTTCTGTTTTCAGGTTGCCATTTTTCTGTCCTTGTCAAAAACATGTCTGTAATAGTTTCCTCTTAAATGGTAACGCCATTGTACGGAAAGTAAGAGCACCAACCCAGTACCAAAATTCATGTGCAAATGAAATTAAAAGTTAAAATGTTAAAGGTTAAGGTTGTATTTGTTTGGCTCTTTTTACAAAGTAATTGGTTTCTTTTGGAAAATAAAACAAGAAGCACATAAAAATATAAAATAATGAACGATTTGTAGTAATAACGTTAAGAGAAAATATGGTAATTTATAATATGTTATATTGTTATATTGTTCACGTATGTGCTGGTATTTTAAACATGGATGGTTTATATAAATATATTAATTCTAAAATATAAATAAATATAAAACATATTATTATAAGTAACATAAACATACTCCATTAAAACAAGAGGTGGTAGGAAGAACAGAGTTAATTTTGTTTTTTTAATTATGCAAAAAGTTGTCTTCCATTTTCCATCCACCTTTTTAAGAAACAAATATTATTATTTTCTCATCCTATCACTTTTATTATTCAAATCAGAGAACAAAAATACTGTCTCTGTATTTTTCAAGGTTCGTCTTTTTTTTATCATAGAAAAAAAAATAACAAAAGCGACCACCTACACTAATTTTAAGGAAAATAGTTTGATGGGGAGGGATAAGTTTATATCAAACAACTGGGAATTTTTCACCCAGCATTATTAATTGGAAAATGTGGAAACCAAACGAGGAAGCTAAAAATACCAAGATTTAAGTGATGACTGATATTATAATCTCTAAATATGAGCATCAGATGGCTGGCAATAGATCACTGCACCATTATAAGTCCACTATTTTTATTTTTGAAGACGAGGGTTTCATGAGTCGTGGGTATCAAAGTGTACAAAGATTTTGAGGATTGTTTTTTATGAATTTTTCTATAGATGAAAGTTAATTCTTAATATAACAGTATATATTTACATATTGTGTTTCCTTATTTAGACTATCCAGTCTAAAAATTTTCCACTTATGACTATGTTATATTTTTATATCCAAAATACAAGTACAGTAATTAAACTTATATAACTATTGTTTTCCATATTAAAATAAAACTCAAAATTGAGTGTGGAAGATAAACAAAAGAAAATTACAAGAAAAAAAAAATTTGCAACGTAAAATATTAAGTAGATAACAAAAATATAATTAACATATTATTTGACTCATTTGTTATCTTTCTCAAAATTACGTATATAACTTGTAATTTTTTTTTCTTTTTTTTTAAGATGAACTTATTTAGAAGTTTTCGATATCTTTTTCTTTGATGTTCTTTTTATCATAACTTTCTTATACGAATTTTTATCAAAATTTCATATTATTATTGTTCTTGCAATATCATTTAACTCTAATAATATAATAGGTGTGTTATTATCTTCAACATATCTTAAACTCTAATAGTTATTTGGTTGTCTATAATTGTTTCCAAGCTCCAGTTATGTCTTCAATATTTTTTCAAGTATTAATTGTCCTGGGAATAGATTCTGAAGGTATTTTGACGTTCAAGTCAGTTAAAGTTTGAATAATACAAAAAATATATATGATTAGAATAATCGTGCCTTGTTTTTTTAGATCACTCTCCCTTTTATACGAGTTTGGATAGACCCTTGGATAATTGGGTCGGGAATCCAACTTTCCTAAGACGTTGTATAAACTTTGCTTAAGGTGTTCCTGTTGATGATTGTCATGTATTTATCTTGTCATTGTCACTTGTTTGAGGATTATTGGCCAATAAATTGAGTTGTATTTACAGTTATATTCTTAATATTATATTTCATTAATATCTTATTATTGATATAAATTTCATTGATTATAAAATCAGTGTAAATCTTTATCTAATATAGTGATAAAAGTGACTAGTGTTAGTGAATTATTATTTCCTAATCAATAACTATAACATAAGAAAGTGTATTTGTTTTAATAATTACAACATAAGAGGATATATTTGTTTATGTAAAATATATTATAAATACATGTAAAAAAGCACATAAATTCTATAGTTGTCTGATATATTTAGACTCTAAAATATTTTTCCAAAATATGATACATTTCTTAAATGATAACTAGATACACTTGCATCATTATTATTGTTATTATATTTTTCATAAAGAGTTTGACTGATGATTAGATAATTTATATGAAAGTCATTAAATGACTAAGCAAAACTTTAAACAACTTGTTATATTTATCACAAAAAACTTACATAAAATATGTTACAATAATCAATAACACAAAATTGATCATATAAATTTGTGAAGTAATTACCATAAACTTTGTCAATAATATATTTAAATTATCCATTCCATACTTTATCCATCTTTGAGAAAACTTTTAGTAATTCTTAAACTCCTTTAACCTTATTAGTTAGAAATAAAGTCTAAAGTTATCTTCCATTTTTTCTTTTTTCATGAATTTTAATTTGTTAAGATTTGCCTTTCTAAGTGAAGATCTCAAACATTAATCAAACCAAATGAAAGAGAGTTTTAAAGATCAAACCAAATAAAATAGAATTTTAATTATGCAAGATAATTAGTGGTCAGAATAAAATGTCAAAACTATCATTACAATCAGAAATAAGATGTCATGTATCTATGTTTACAAAATATTGAGTGTGCATGAATAACTTTTCCACACACGTATAAAAAATATAAAAAAGAAAAATAGTTTCTTTTGTATAAGTGTCTAAATAAATTAAAGTAATCAAGATAAAAAGTCTTATCTTATGAGTTGGGTTAGGTTAATATTTTTAACTTATTAACTCACTTTCTTTCTTTTTTATTGACATGTTTCACAATATTTTCAATCCTCCTAAATCTTCTTTAAATTAAAAATTGTTTTAAAAAATTATTATTTTTTACATCATATTACGTGAAGAATGCAAATATACAATAACAAATTTATATCAGCAATATTTACAAATTAGTTTTAATTATTAAGTTTAATATATTATTTTAAACATGTAAAACAAGTAAACTCTTAATTTTTTCAATTCAGAAAATATTCATATGATTAAAAGTTTTAAATATTAACTGTATTTAAAAAAAAGAAAAAAACATATATTAAAAATAGAAAAAATGAAGTTGGTGGGTTGAGCAAAATCTCCAGCCCCGTTTGTTACATTTTTCCAGACCAACTAGAGGAAGGGGAAAATGGGCGAATGCCATCTTTTGCCACCCTCGATTAAAAAATACCGTTCTGAAAAAATGGATTTAACCTAATACCACACATGATGAGATAAATAATGGCATCAGGAAAATCGCTTACAACATCTTGGAAGAAATCCCAACAAATCCGAAAATTGTAAAGACATTTTTACTTTTCTTTTGGATAAAATGAATTATCTTTGGAGTCATAATTACATTGTCAATCATGCCTATATCTTTAAAGTTATAGATTTATTAAATACCTCACCTGAAAATTTTATTTTTTAAATATTACTTTCAATTAGCGTTGAAAGATTTTTTCATGTAAATAATACTTATTTGAAAAGTATTACGGCTAAATATTTTTCAAAAAAAATATTGTTAACGAATAATAATAAAAAAAACATATGGTTTCAGTACGAGCAACGAATATTAACCTTTTAATATAATTTCTTACATCTTTAAAATAGCGTTATAAAAAAATAGATGGTGAACTATTTAGTTGAAAGATATAAATGGTTCCAACATGTCCACGAATGAGGTATAAAAAACATATTTATATGTTAGTTTAATCTATATATTTTTAATCAGTACTGAGTCACATTATTACTTTTTAAATATTCTTTTCAGAATAAAATTGTTAAAGGTTACATTGTTGAAGAATATATTAAAAACATTTATAGTTTTTTAACAGATACCGTGATCATTTTTCTCTTTATATGATTTATTCCGCATGTTTAATTTATATTATATTATATAATTGTATAATAATAATACATAACGAAGGAGAAAGGTGACGCTAAAATTAAAAGGGAAACAAAGATAATATTTAATCTTAAAATATCATATAAATTTTAATTATAGGATAAGTTGATCATATAAAGGGATATACAGAACAAACCTTAAAATTGTGGAAACTTGGTATAAATGAAATAATCAAGATAGGTGAAGAAAACATTTACATAAAGGTAAAGAAAAGATTTAATCTTATCTCTCAAAAAAAAAAATGAAAGAGAAGAAATCTTATAATATTTATAAAAAAAATTAATATAAGAATGTAATAAAAAAATTAATCTTAGAATAAGTTGATCAATAGAGAGAGGATGTACCAATAAACCCTAATTGCCAAGTTGTGGTAACAAATAGTGGTCAAATCAAGGTCAACAGAGAAAACACAATAGCGAGTGTTCTTCCCCATCTGGTTAGGGTTCAAGATTGCACCCTGAGAAATCCCTAATCAAGAGTTTCTCAACGTGCTACGATGTCTTCGTCGAAGGAGGCGGACCCAACCCTGGGTTACCTCACTCGGAAGGACACGGAGGTGAAGCTTCCGCGTCCAACCAGGGTCAAAAACAAAACCCCCGCTCCAATCCAAATCACCGCCGAGCAAATTCTCCGGGAGGCTCGGGAGCGTCAAGAGGCGGAGATCCGCCCTCCAAAGCAGAAAATCACCGACTCCACCGAGCTCGGCGAGTACCGTCTTCGCAAGCGCAAGGAGTTCGAGGACCTTATCCGCCGCGTTCGATGGAACATAAGCGTGTGGATCAAGTACGCGCAGTGGGAGGAATCGCAGAAGGATTTCAAACGCGCGCGTTCCGTTTGGGAGAGAGCGCTGGAGGTGGATTACAAGAACCACACTCTCTGGCTCAAGTATGCGGAGGTCGAGATGAAGAACGGGTTCTTAAAGCACGCGCGCAACGTGTGGGACCGCGCCGTCACGCTTCTTCCGAGGGTAGATCAGTTATGGTATAAGTACATTCACATGGAGGAGATGCTAGGCAATGTCGCCGGAGCGAGGCAGATTTTTGAGAGGTGGATGAAGTGGACTCCGGACCAGCAGGGATGGCTGTCGTACATAAAGTTTGAGCTTAGATACAATGAAATTGAGCGCGCCAGAGGGATTTTTGAGCGATTTGTTGAGTGCCATCCTAGGGTTGGGGCTTGGATACGCTATGCCAAGTTTGAGATGAAGAATGGCGAGGTTGGGAAGGCTAGGAGCGTTTACGAGAGAGCCGTGGATAGGTTATCTGATGATGAAGAAGCAGAGCAGTTATTTGTTGCTTTTGCTGAGTTTGAGGAGAGGTGTAAGGAGACTGAGCGTGCGAGAGCTATCTATAAGTTTGCTCTTGATCATATTCCCAAGGGAAGGGCGGAAGATTTGTATAGAAAATTTGTGGCATTTGAGAAGCAGTATGGGGACAGGGAAGGGATTGAAGATGCCATAGTTGGGAAGAGAAGGTTTCAGTACGAGGACGAAGTGAAGAAGAATCCGTTGAATTATGATTCCTGGTTTGACTACATAAGGTTGGAGGAAAGTGTGGGGGATAAGGATAGGGTAAGGGAGGTTTATGAGAGAGCTATAGCCAATGTTCCCCCGGCGGAGGAGAAGCGCTACTGGCAGCGCTATATTTATTTGTGGTATGTTTGATTTAGATTTCATTGTTCGTGTCTTATTTGTTTATTCACTGCTTTGACATTTTCTCCTAATGTTTGATAATCGTGTATGTGCAATTTAGGATTAATTATGCACTCTATGAAGAGCTCGATGCTGGGGATGCGGAGCGAACAAGGGACGTATACAGGTATGCATCTGTTTGAGAACTTAAAGTTTTGGATATAACTGTACTGAGATTGCTTTGAATGTTGCCAATCACTGTCATGTTAGAATTCTATTTTTGTTCATAAACTCGTAGTTATGAGAATATTATAATTCACCATTTGAATTTTAGGATTCATGATTCAAATTCTCTGGATTTGAATCTTAAATGAATACTACTATTCATGTTAACACTTGTAAACTTATCCTATTCCCTTATTCCACCTTTATTTGTATCCCATTAAATGCACGTATTTTGTTTAGTTACTTTATTGCTTCGTTTCTATTCTTCTAAAATAAGTTTTTCACAAACTCATGTATAACTAATAATCTTGTTTTACATGATTTTTTCAGAAGTTGTTTTTTTTTTTATTTATTTTTTATTTCTATTTTAGATAGTTTACATGAAACACTAAATATCATATGTAGATAATTTATCTCCGGTATTTTTTTGTTGTATTTCAATCTTATGATTTAATACAAGTTACGATTCAGGATTCAAAAAATAGCTTGGTGATTCATGATTCGAATCTTGATTCAGTAACCTTGCAACTAGTGCTCAATCCTCACTGTGTAACACACGAGGAACAAATATGCCTCAGTTTATATAAAATAAAATGACTTTTCCAATTTCAGTAATCTCCTATGTATCAACCATTATTTATGAATAATTACCTCCCAACGTTACAAATTATGTAAGTCATTATTCTTAGCATCGTATTGTCAAGCATAAGTTCTCAATACAAAGATGTTCATATGCTTTAGAAGTCCTGTGTATCATATATTAATGAGTCACCAATGCTTAGTGTGTTAAATAACCGGTTGAAGCTGTGTGAACTCATCTAACATAAGGTGATTTAGTTTTGAAGTCTGTTATTTAAATGAAACTGCTAAAAATATGTCAAATGATTATCATAAACCCCCCTCTGCTTTCAAGTCAAGAAATGGGGCAGATATAAAGAATAAAGGTCCTTAGTAACTGCTGAAAATCAGAAGGGACGATAAGTCAGTAATCATAGTTTGAAGATGATTCCTTTGCATGCCAATATATAAGGCTCCATTGTTTAATGAATGTTTTATTGTATTAATTTAGTCTTGTATGGAATATCTCTTCCCCAGCAACCGTAGCCTATGCACCTCACTTGACTTGAAGCTTCAGAAATCCGTTGGTTATCACAGTCTCAATGGCAGTTGTGTTGACAAACGTATCAACAGTAAACTGGTTAAAACAGTGGACAGCACATATAAATAGGAACTATGAGGACTCTAGAATTTTGTGTGACTACGAGATATATGTTTATGTAATACTTCTTTCAACTGGAATCTGCAATTACATTTGACTCGAATTTCAGTAGAATCTTGTTTATGATCTTCCTTTACTAAATCACTTAAAAGACAATTTCATTCATTGTAGTATTGGTATCATAGATTTTTACTGTACTGCTATTGAGTCTTGGCCATACTGATGTTCTTTGTTTCTTCCACTTCTTTAGGGAGTGCCTTAACCTGATACCTCACCAGAAGTTCTCGTTTGCAAAAATATGGCTTCTAGCAGCTCAGTTTGAAATACGTCAGCTGAATCTCAAGGGTGCTCGCCAAATATTAGGAAATGCCATTGGAAAGGCTCCTAAAGATAAGGTAATATATCCGTCAACACAAATACAACTTCTTTTTGATTGCAATCTGGCTAACTTTTCACACATCGTTACTCTTTGACATCAGATTTTTAAGAAGTATATAGAGATAGAACTGCAGCTTGGTAATATAGACCGGTGCAGAAAACTTTATGAAAAATATCTGGAGTGGTCTCCAGAAAATTGTTATGCTTGGAGCAAGTATGCTGAGTTGGAGAGATCGTTATCTGAGACGGAACGAGCCCGAGGAATTTTTGAGCTTGCAATCGCTCAACCAGCATTGGACATGCCTGAGCTCTTGTGGAAGGTACACAATTTATTTCTCGTGCAAGAAAATGTCTCGACACTCACATTTAATTGTTTGGCATCATTCTTGATCCAGCACAGGGATTTATTAGGGAAATTATGAAAATAGGTGGGTAGCCTTTTTACTTAAATATAATACACAGATCACTTTTAGGAGCCTTACACTAAAACCATTGAAAAAGTGGGTAGAAAAATAAGCATTTTGTATATTTATTATGTTTAAAGGACTTCTATACATTTTGAAATACGTATTTGTCAGTTGTCGTATCTTGTTATTTTTAAAATAAGTGTATTGTGCTATTGGATATGTAACGTATCTTATACACATATTGTATTTCTAAGTTGATAAGCAATAATAGTCACTGTATATAGTATACTTTTAGCCCTCTAATGAAAATTGGATGCATATTTAGCAGCTTGCACATTTTCTCAGTTGGACAAAAATGCCATTTCCTCCTTTTTAATTAAGATTAAATTAATGGGCCTTTATGTAATTTTAAGTTTATTTTTCAAAGTTTTATTTTCATTTTTATTTTTAAATAATTTATTGTCTATTTTGGTTTTCCATTTTGCTAATTTGTTTTTTCATTTTATGTATTTCAGGTTTTTTAATTTTCGTTATTACTAATTTTTCTGATTTTAGTGAGAAATAAATAATAAGGGATGACTAATAATTTCAAGACAACTTGTAGATGACCACTACTGATTAGGGCTATAGTATTAAAATCAACTACCGAGTAGGAAGATGTCTATAACTTTAACTTTTACTGGCTTGTTATTTGAAACAGCATTTGTTATTATCAATGCATCCAATACTTCATTTATTTGCCACATGGATGTTTATACAGTAGATTTTGACTTGATTCAGAGGAGATCCATGCTAGCATAGTTAAACATTGTATTTGCTACTTCCACTTCCGTTAAAGGCCAGCCACCAGTATTTGGCATGCAATCCTTTTACTCCATCTGAGACTGCATTGTTGCTACCTCTTGGGGCAAGTGGTGATATGAACCTTTGAGGTTCATGGAGATATGAGGGCCGTACACTTTAAGTTCCAACCATGGAAACCCCTGGTTCTTTGTATGGTTTATGTAGCAAGCATCAACGAAAGCTCTTGCACAAATTGTTGGTTTAGGATTAATCTTGAGGCTTTCTTAAGGTTGTTTGACTGGATGAAAGGCGTTTATTGGTGTTTTTGGAATGGGTTTTGGTTTCAGAAGCTTGTATGGCAAGGAATCTCCAATAACTTGTTTTTGGATCGATTATGGTGGTTTGTTGTCACTTCTAGGTGGCAAGTTGGATGGAAGTGTTTTGGGTGGTGTTTGAAGGTGGTTTATGGCTGTTTGGGTGGTCAAGGTGCAGGTTTAGGTGCTGCTGCAACAAGGTAGGTCCAAGGGCCTAGCTAAGGATGGTTTCTTGAAAGGTTCTTTCTCTGGGGTTTGCCGCCCTTGGCTAGCAAAGGTCATGGTGACTGTCTTGGATGGTTTGAATGGTGGTTGTAAAGTGTGTGGGTGACCTAGGTATGGCCAAGAAGAACCAAGAAGGAAAGCAGAAGAAATGCACAAAGGAAAGGAAAGAATTAGAATAAGTAAGAAAGAAGACTAGGAGAAGAGCTTTGGAATGATATCTTCTCTTGGAAACTAGCCATGAGCATGACTCAAGAACTAAGGGAGGAAAGGTTCTTCTTGCACCACTAACTCTTGAGCTAAGCAAGAGAGGAAATTCGAAACTTAAGTTCTCCACCTTCGAGATAAGAATTCCTGAAAGAGAAGTGTTCACACCCCTCAAAAGCACAACCATGGCTTTAAAGCAATACTCTGCATTCACTCCCAAACTTGTGGCCAATGTACAGAGGTGCTCTCTATTTAGATGTTAGGCGCATAGGAGTGGCCAAACACTCCCTTTCCCACCCTTGTGTCCAAACAAAGCTACAAGCGAAATTACTAAAGGAATAGTCAAATACACTATAGGCTATCCTTATGTCCAAGGAAGGATTATTAAATGAAAAGCTATTTTCTACTTCATTCATGAACTTACTATTTTTACTTATAGTTAATCTCCCTCTAGGAACCTCTTGAAGTGACTCCTTCCTTTCCATGATCACATCAAGGGTTTGATGAGATGTGCCAACTTCATTATACTCTTGATTGGGGTGCCGACAGCTGCTGGTGGAATATTGGGTAGCGTTCACATTTTGGGTAGTCTGATTGGTTTAGGGTGATGGAGATTTGATTTGAGCATTATTTGCAGGTGAGGACAGCACTGAAGGGTGAGGTTGCAAGCTTGCCGGTTGAATGATGAGATAGAACAGAGATGAAAAAGTGCTTTGCGTTCAACAAAATTTAATTTAAAATCTCTTAATCGTTCATTAGTTTAAAGCTGATTTAAAAAGGAGAAATTACGTTTTTCAACTGAAAAAGTTGAGTGGGTGTATGTTTGCAACTCCCACACTCACTTATATATGGTTATGCCCTGGGGTGACAGCCTCTTTTTTCATCATTCCTTATTTGACTTCTATTGTTTGTCTTATATTGCATACCTCGATAGCTATATTCACATTAATCATAATGTAACTGAATTTGTTGATACAAGCAGGCGTTCATTGACTTTGAGACTGCTGAGGGTGAATTTGATAGAGCGAGAGCACTTTATGAAAGGCTTCTTGATCGAACAAAGCACTTGAAGGTATGGAATAGTTATGCTGAATTTGAGGCAACAGCTATGGATGTGGACAATCCAGATTTAACGGAACATGAACAAAAGAGGCAATGCATTGAGCGGGCTAGAAGTATGTGATCCAGTGCTATATGGCTCTTCTGCTGTTAATCGGTTGTTTTCAGTTAGTTTGAACATAAGTGGGATAATTTTCTGAATCTCATCATATCTTGTTTGTGCCTTATCAGGGGTGTTTGACAAGGCTCTCAACTACTTCAGATCATCAGCTCCAGATTTGAAAGAAGAAAGGGCAATGTTGTTGGAAAAATGGCTCAACATGGAGACTACATTTGGAGAGCTGGGTGATGTTAGCTTAGTCCAGTCTAAGCTGCCCAAGAAGCTCAAGAAGAGAAGGCATGTTGCCACTGAAGATGGTTCTACCAGGTATGTAACCAAGTTGTTTATGTTTTCTGTAGTTACCAAGGGTTAGTTGACATAGTTTCACATTCTACATGGTGACAGCTACTCAGTGGATTTATTTTCTGCATGTCATATTTGAAGGTTCATTTGAGCTTTCGGCATCTTGCATGTTGACAATCCCCGTAGGATTGTTAATTTTATACCTATGAAATATTTTTGCTGTTGTACTTCTGTAATTCTTCTTTTTTTGTGACATCATTTCTGTTAATTTAATTTTGCAGAATTGAAGAATTCATCGACTTTTTGTTCCCTGAAGAAAGCCAGACAACTAATCTCAAGATCTTGGAAGCTGCTTACAAATGGAAGAAGCAAAAATTGTCTTACGATTAAAAACAATAACTTGTAGTTGTGATATTTTTAGGGTGTATATATTGCGGAATATTTAATTCATGTGTAACTAACAAAAAACAGGACGTCATCTACCTGCACATTATAAATTTTTTGGACCATTCCCTTTAATTTGAAACGTATTTTTTTATTAGATGTAGAAATAGATATCTCAACAACAGTAGCATCTGCAGCTAATGCAGTCTTGAGCTTTAAAGTTTTGACTTGTAAGTGCATTTGAGCAGCGTGTGTCGCGACCAGGAGTGTAATGATGAAAAGGGGTTAACGAAGTTTATATATGGTAAAATTGTTGACAAAGCTTGTTTAAAATTATGATTATTGCAAGTTGCAACTCATCTTTGAATTTAGGAATCAAAGCAATCAATTACCCGTAAAGATGTTAGATTTCTAAATCTGTTGATGCTATTACAGATTAAGAAAATGATTATGAAGTTTTAAAATATTTTTCTTGCCTTTAAAAAGTCTCTAATATGCTCTTTAATTATGTAAATTTTTTAATTGAATTCCTAGATTCATTTCCATTAGTTCATGAGAAGTTAATTTCCATCAAAAGTTAAGATGTGCATTACTTTAATTACTCCAACATCGTGAATATCGTTTTTTGCAAGTTCAGATACATATCTACGAAAAAAAAAAGTAAACTCAAAATGATTTATAGTGGTGGGCGAGGTTATGCAGGGAATACGAGTTGATTTACAGATAACCGACAATAGAAAGTAAAATTTATATATATATATTATCTGAAATCTTTTTAACGTTTTAAAACGGTAATTAAATTAGTTATCTCGTAAAATAAAATACAAAATTATTTCTTGTATGTTGTGAAAATAATTTATAGTCGAGTTCATATTATTATTTCAATTATTTTTGAAATGTATATTATTATATAATCGTAAAAAATTCAACTTTCATTTTTTTTAAGTGTAGTTTTCTCTATATTTACATCCGCCAATAACACATTCAGTTTTTATCTTTTATTTTTCAAATTAACCTCACATTCTTTATTTTTCAAATTATATATTAAAAAATATTCAATTTCAATAAAATATAACTCCAATTGTTAATACACATACGTTTTAACTTGCTAAATTTCTGCTACTATAAAGATAACAACTATCATAATCATAGTAATGATAAAAATAATAATAAAGATAATCATAACAATACTATATATCTATACCACTATATTTTTATTTAGTAATTTTTTCAGTATTATTTTTTAATGGAATAAATTTATCTTTTATAAATAAAAAATAATTTATTTATTTAATAAAGAAATCATTAAAGAAATTCACTATATTTTAAAATAATAATTTTTTTTAAATAACGCCTACATAACTTTTTAATACTGTTTTTGTGAAATATATATATATATATATATATATATATATATATATATTATTGTGTTATTTTTATTTGTAATTAATTACTTATAAAATAATAAAATTATATATATTTTAATGAAACGAAAATATGATTGGCAACTATTTATACCATTATACAAGGAAGATTTGGTAACTTCTTTAGGCGTATATTTTAATTCGATAATTTTTTAATAAAAATAATTTATTTATTTCTTTAATAAAATAAATAATTAAATAATTCTTCTTTATTTTAAAATAGTTAAATTTTCTTTTTAAAAATAATAACTATATAATTTTTAATATTATTTTTACAAATTTATATAAATTTTTTACATTATATTAATTAAAAATAAAATGATAAAATTATACATATTTCAATATAATAAAAATGTGAATAATAACAATAAAGATAACAGTAAGAGTAACAACCATAGTATTTTTATAATGTTTCCACATTTTCCGTTTATATTAACAAAATGGATAGCCCCTCTTTTTTTCAAATTATTCTCAAGACCATTGAATTTATTTATCCTTATACAACTATTTTGAGTTGGATTATTTCTTGTCAATATTTCTTAATACCTTCGGATTGGTGGAAGTCGAGTTCCATTCCCAGGTAACCGTTTTCTTCTTTTATGTTCACTAATGAAAAAGTATGGTTGTGGATTCACTTTTTACATGATTTTGTTTCATTCACATTTTGGCGAAGCAATTTCATCTTCTCTTTTCCCGCTAATAATTTTTCCCAGATTTGTTTTTTGTGGAATAATCAATGCATCAATACTCAGATGAAACGTTCAGTGCAAGGGATTATGATAAATAATGAATTCACGAAAAAATTGGATTTTATCATGATCTCCTTCATTCTAAAAGCTGATCACAAACAATATAATTAATCAAACTTGTCTTTTTGGGTGCATTGATCTGTGATTTTGTATTTATCTTCAATCCATGTATGTAAAACTTATACCTGCATCTTCCGGATTTGATGGTTGTTCTATCTATTGATGTTCTTTCTCCCCGTTACCCTCTCTCGAAGTAGAATGTCATCCACTTTTATGTTTGAAAAATACAAAAAGGTTTAAAAAAACAATGAAAAACTCAAGAAAATTTGGTTTTTCAACTAAATCAATCGGCAGTTTAAGTTAAACATATTCTTTTTCAATGCATTTTCTTTTAAACTTGATGGAATGTGTTCTTGAGCAAATCTAAACTGCTCCAGAAAACTAAATTCTTAGTTATTCAAGCTTCTTGGAGAACAAGTTTCTGTTGCTTGTACCTTTTCTTTCCTTTTGTTGCCTAAATATCATGATTAATGTATAATAAACGGCTATATAAAATTATTCTAGCTTAATTAGAAATCTCTCGTTTGACATAGACTTGATTCTCTTATTTTTACTTCACACATCTGAAAGCTAATATAGTAAGGAAAGAAAGAAGAGATAAAAGATATAAGACGAATGTAGAAGAAATATGAAGGGTAATGTTTTCATCTCCTTCTTGAGAACAAAAAAAAATTCCAAACATTGTCATTTGTACTTCAAAATTCGTCAGGTCGTCTTTCTGGACATTGATATGATCAACCTTTCAGCGATTGAGAAGTTTTTTTATTCTTAAGAAGAGAAGAAAGGTATTCTTGTTTTGCCAAGCTTGTTGAGAAATATTTGTCTCTTTTTCTTGCCACATCAAACACTTTAAAACATTGCAATCAATAACTGCTACTGTCGCTAACTTTCTGTTGACCATGGTCTATTCCAATTTAAGGAATAGCTAGTCAGCCACTATATATGTTCTTTCTGGTCTCAAATTGGAAAACATCTCAGTTTCTAAATTAGACAACTTATTATGATACAGATACTATGCTGTTTGTGCATTTATTATAATATATTGTATATATTAAGTGCACAAGATACAAGTTCATCCAGCAGCTGCAGACTGCATTCACAATGCCATATGCATACATTGATATCTAGAATCGCCTCTTAATTTGTATTCACTTTTCAGTCTCAGGATTCCTATTCATTTTCTGAGGAAATGAATAGTTCCTTGCAAGAAATGTCCTTCTAACTTTAATCCTTTCGAATGTCCAAATAAAACCATGTTCAAGCACCGTTTAAGGGGATTATCCAATTCCTTCCGGAGTCAAATTGACCCTGAAAAATCCGAAGCTCTCAGAAGAACAAAAACAGGTGCAAATCAAAATAAGAGTTTTATTTTCATAATCTGCATGATAAAAATCTCTATTAAACGAAAAAAAGGTGATTAACATATAATTATGATAAAAGAACAATACCAAAAACACTTTAGTTTCATTAGCAACATATTTCTCAATATATTCTTCATTAACGTTAGCTATTTTTTTTTTAACTATAAAATCAAGAGTTGAAATCGTTAAAAAAGAACTGAGAACTGCAAAATTTTATGATCTGTTGTAACATGGACCTCTTCAATCTTACGCAACTTTCATCAACTACTTTTGAATACTTATCATCTCTTATGTTGCTGACAGACATGGAAAGTGACCTCAGTAGAATTGCAAAGCTTATTAAAAATGAAGAGCAATGCAAAAAAGATGGGACCTCCATGAAAGAGAAAGAGCTTATGTGGGTGGTAGAGGATTTCTACATTCCGTACCAGTCACTGTACTCATTGTACGGTCGTCTCACCGGAGAGTACGCAAAATCAGGTTCCAGCATAGTGGATAGGATGTCCTCAGTGTCTTCCTCTAGCTCGGAGTCTGAGTACTTTTCCTCAGAGGAAGTGGACGCTAATTCAGACATCAACGATTCAAATCAAAAACCTTTCCCCAGAGAAACTGAACGTTCTACTCTTGAACTCCTTCTCAAGACTCAAGCGTCAAACGAGTTTGAGGAGCAGTTTAAAAGGAATCTGGAACTTCAAGCTGATGTGAAACAACTGTTGTGTGCAAAGAACGCTGATTTGCACAGACGAGTTTTGGAGCTTGAACTGTGTCTGAAAGAGAGCAAAGGAACAGTGTCTGTCTTACAAGGAAAACTCAAAGCCAACGAGGATCATGCAGCGTCCAAAATTGCTGAATTGAAGGCACGGATACACAAGCTTGAACAAGAGGTAAAGTTTCTTCGGACGCAGAAAGGAAAAATGGAAGAGAAGATTAGACGCAACAGAAGCGAAGCATTGAGCCAGAAGAAGGACTTGGATGACCAGATTAATGCCATGCAACAAATGTTAGATTCCGTGAGAAATCATAACAAAGAGTTGGAAGTGCAATTGGAAAGAACGAGAGTAGAAAATCTCGGGGAGGATTTGGCTGAAGAAAAGAAGTGTTTTCTTGCAAGGATAAAGGACCTGGAACTGGAAGTGTTATCTCGAGGCTGCAACCAGCGCAATTTGGAGGATAGAAACAATGAACTAGAAAGAGCAATGGCACGGAGAGGGGAAGAGATATCTGAACTTTTGAGGGATCATGAGAGATGTAGAGAAGGAGCTACCATACATGCTGCTGAAGCTTTAAAGACTCTAGTTGAAAAACTGAGACTGGTGTTGGATCAGCAAAGCATGGTGAAAAATCTGAATGATCAGGAGGAAACGATAAACAAGCTAACAGAAAGCATTGATCAACAAATAGGTGCAGAAAACAAACAAGGGTCCAAGAATATGAACAATGAAAGCAAAGATAGTCACATAATCTTTGGAGAGAGAATTGCTAGGTATGAAGATGAACTAACCACACCTTTAGCACCAATAGAGGTTAATATAAATGGGTTGGAATTGGGTGCACAGGCACTGGATTTGGCAGCAGGGAAGCTTGAGGAGCACAGAGAGAGGGTGATGGGGCTTGTGTCTAAAATGGTGGGGGAAGTTGAGTTTGCTAAGGATTGGATAAGAGAAAGAAATGGTGAAGTGAAAGAGCTGAAAGAGAAGGTAGATGGGCTTGAAGTGTTGTTGGGTGAGAAAGAAGAGAATGAGTTGATATTGAAAGAGATGTTGTGGAAGTTAGAAGCGATGGTAAGCAAAGAAGGAGGGGAGAAACTGAATCTGATAAAAACAGTGAGGCAGCTTGAAAGGAAAGTGGAAAAGTTGGAAAGGAATGTAAAAGAGAAAGATGGTGAATTGGTTGGGCTTGGGGAGAAGAAGAGGGAAGCTATAAGGCAACTTTGTTTACTGGTTGAGTTTCATCGCAATCGCTACGTCCATCTAAAGGATTCCATGTCAAAGAGAAAGAAGATTTGGTAGCAGGAAACTCTTCACTAGTCATTGTTTTTTGCATCAAGAAACACACATTTTTGTGAAAACGTGTGTTTTCTAAGAGAATGTCATTTCTGTTAACTTTTAGGTACAAGGTTGTCGTCAACAACCAAACACACTATACCTATTAGCTGCTACTGCCACCAATCATGGCAACAAATTCCTTCTACCATATTATGTTCCTACGTGCCTATGTTCAATTAGATAAACTAATAGAAAGTTTTGGTTTGTCCATTTTCTTCCATGATCTATGGGAATGCAATTTTAAATGTGCCACTAATTAACGCGTCATCCAATGAATATGGATCTATATGTTTATGTGGCAAATTATGGCTACTTTGGCTCATCTTTCCCAAACAAGCTTTGACTAAAACTAGTGAAAGTTAATTACAGTTCTAACCGAGACTTCAGTTACAACATTTCCTGTTACCGCATTGTATTTTCTTGGATTCGGATCTCGTATTGATTAAGTGATTATTCCTCTTAACATTATAATTAACTTTAATGTTAAGTGTATCTCTAGCCATCAAGATAATCGAAATGATAATTAAATAGTTATTTCATGCATATATACATATATATATGATAATTGTATGTATTAAATTATAACTACTCAGTAACTAATTAATCTTAACATATATTTGTTCATCTTAATTATCTTTTAGTAATCTTAATTTTTATTCAAGAACTCAAAAATCTATAAATAAATTTCACATGAAGTACAACTCATCTTGAAGAATTTTTTTGTTGGTTAATCTTTCATGAATCTTTATCAAAATTTTGGTGACCTTATATGAAATCCAACTCGACTTTTCAAAAAACTTACTCTTTTATCTAAGAAGAACAACATTCCTCTCCTATTAAAACAATAAAATTTGCAATAATTTATATTTTTTTATAATTTAATTTTAAATTAATTAAAATTAATAACTTAAATAAAACTACATTAATAATTCATATCAATTTCATAATTAAAATTTAATAAAATAATAGATTGATTGATTATGAAAATATTAGAAAAATAATAATTTGTATTCACATAGTTGTGGCTTTTAAAAGATTTTATCAACAAAGAGATTATTATCCCAAGTATAAAATGACTACATCATACAATTCTAATATTGAGATTTTAAGAAAAAAACAATCAATTAGATTTTTGAGATGTCTACAAGTATACAGTTAGTCTGAGTTTTGAGAATAAATAAAAAAATGTCTACTAGTACAATTTGAAAATAAGAATGATTGATTAACTCTATTATTCCAAACTTCAAAGAAAATTATACACAAAAATTATAATTTATTTAATCATGTAAATTAAATAATAAAACCACACAAAGGAAAAAGCGAAGAGGAAGAATTTCCCCAATAAGATCTTTTATCATCTCTTACTTATATATATTACAAGTATTTTTCATAGGAAGAAGTTTCAAATGAAATAATTATTCTTAATTACTAAGCTAACTTCCTATGAAGTTGTGATATCATGTAACGGGGTGTGCATATATTTTAATTTCATCAAGCCACCTGTGTGCAATTTTGATTGTTTAATCATTCACGGAAAATAAGTGTTTATTGTAATATACTTTGTTTTTTGTTTTGGGTGTTAAAAAAAGGTAACATTGATTATTTTTTTGAATATTATAATATTGAATCAATATCTTGTTTAATTTTTTAATGTAAATTATTTGAAAACCATATTATTTTTTATTTTTTATAAGTGTAAATTTTTGGAATCTACCTTTGTAATAAGATAATGTTACCCACAACATAGTTAGTGGTATATAATTATTGATTAGGATATAATTCTTATTATCAGGGTGTATTTCTTTTTAATGTAGTATTCTATACGATTTAACCCACTAATGTGTACAAAATGTGCCTCCCAGACAAAAACCTGTTGGCACTGAATAAGTTGAGAAAAAATGGTATATGGACATGGATAAGAGATTATGCTAATTTTTTACAATTCAATCTTCAAATTTCGTTTTTAGAAAATGAACCAAATTACCTTCTGATGCTATCACTTTTCACAAATTCAAATAAAAGTCTAAAACGAAATGCTAATTCTTCAGTTAGAGATTCCCATTTCTACTCCAAGAACGTCCTTGACCATCTCGTATGTCGCAAAAGCAATAGCAATCGAAGGAACCATCTGAAATAAACATAAGTTTGGAATCAAAATGTTTCTCTTCCGTAAAACCTTAAATTAAATTCTATTCTAAAGCTTATAACTATTGTCATAACATTGAAAATAATTTGTTTATACAGTTTCTTATTGAGAATTAAAAATTCCATGTTCATACTAGTTGTTATGAATTCAAGATATTTAATCCTACTCTCTTGATGGTAGAGCATCATAGTAACATGACAAGGAAGTCATGCGAATTAATTTACCTTAACTGAATTGGGAACTGTTCTTGCAGGAGGCCGGTTGACTCCAACAAGCAACAATGTCTTCTAGTTTTATTCCTTAGCTACCTTATAACTCCTGTGTTCCTTCAGGTCTTTTGTTACACATAATCCTGGGAGGGGGTCCTTCATGCACTCCGACACTCAAGTCAGTATGAATATGAGTGAAATAGGGTAAAATTGGATAAAGTGACAGTACCTAATTATATGGGACCACCTTGCTTTTTATAATGTTTGGATGGGCCTTAAGTGAATGGGCTCATGGCCCATTGTGACTTCCTTATTGATAAGTGCCATGTGTCGTGGTGCGTGTTATATGACAATCGCGCGTGCACGAAGTTGTTTGGGCCGTTTGGTTCTCGGCCGGCACATACTACCCGACAGCTTCTCGATTGGCTAGTGCATCCAGATCATGCAATTATGATTTGGCTTAGGTAGTCGGCTCTCTTTATAGTACATAGACCCCCAAGTTCTTGAGGGAACGTAGTGACTGAGAAGGACTTTTTGTGTCAAAATGTGAAGAGATTATGCCGATCGGCTTAGGCGTCATGTTTCTGATGGGAAAGGGCGAGTATCAAGTTGGTTTTGGCACTTTCTTGGTAGGTGTGCAATGACATGACCATTCAGTTCCTGTGGACCCTAGATTTGGCCTAGATAGGACAATTCCAGTTCTATGACGGTTTGACTTTCGTCTCTATAAATAGAGCTCACGGTTGATCGTCAAAGTTGCTCCTTCTGCTCTTTAGTATTCGGCCTTCCTCGACTTACTAAGTTTTCTTTCGGTCTTCTCCTAAGGTAAAAATGACTTCCTTTTCTGTTGGTTAGTATTCGTCAATGGTCCCGCTAGTGAAACGTCAGTTCTAAGATAAATTTAAGTTTGAGTTGGTCAAGTATGTGAACGTTTAAACGGTCTGGCGTAATCGTGTACAACTCGGCCAACCTGACGAGTAGGGTAACCACGTAGTTATATTTACGTATTGCATTGTCGTTCCAGTTGTTATTGACATGATATACGGTCGGCTCCTATGTTTGGTCAAGTGGAATCCGTACTGTATCTCCGATTCTGTGAGCGGGGTATGTGGTCAATTCCTTTGGCCGAGTGATAAGGACACTACACGGTCGGTTCCGCGAGTGGGAGCGCGATTGGTTCGGCATTTTTAACTTGACTTTGGTAAAGTGATGAACATATTGCAGGGTCAGTTCCGTGAGTGGTGTGCGGTCGGTTCTGCGATTTTAACTTGACTTTGGTCAAGTGACGAACATACTGCACGGTCGATTTCGTGAGTGGGTGCACGGTCGGTTTCCCGGTTTTAACTTGACTTTGGTCAAGTGATGAACATACTACACAGTCAGTTCCGTGAGTGAGTGCGCGGTCGGTTCTGTGATTTTAACTTTACTTCGGTCAAGTGACTAACAAACTACATGGTCAGTTCCATGAGTGGTGATTTTTAATACTTAGCCGGATGGACAAAACCCTCCTTAAGAAAAAAAGACCATAGGTAGGAAAGAGTGCATCATATATAACAACTTAACTGTAGTAAAATTTCAAATGGTCGACATTCCAGGTTCTGGGATTGGGATCGCCGTTCAGATGCTCCAACCGATAGGCTCTGTTCTTCAAGCTTTCAAGCACCCGAAAGGGTCCCTCCCAAATTGGAGCAAACTTGCCTTTAGTAGGGTCTTTTCGGGCGTCACCTATCATGCGTCATACCAAGTCTCCAGGTTGAAAGGTGCGCGGCTTGACCTTCGAATTATATTGTTGGGCAGTCTGTTGCTTGCTCGCCTCCTCTCGTATTCGAGCTTTCTCGCGCAATTCTTCCAATAAGTCTAGCTAAGTCTTCATGCATTTTTCATTGATTTTCAGGTCGTTCAGTTGTCGGCGCAAAGTGGTTTCGCCTACTTCGACCGGGATGTTTCCTCCCGCGTCGTCTTTTGGCCTTCATGTCTAGTAGTTTCCTCCTTTCGACCCTTATGCCGAGAGCCCTCTTTTTCTCTTTGGCTTTCTCGTCGAGAGCCTTCCTCTCTTCGATTTTCTTGTCGAGTGCTTTCTTTCCTCCGGCTCTAATGTTGCGAGCCTTCCTCTCTTCGGCTCTCGTGCCTAGAACCTTCTTCTCTTAGACTCTGATGCCGCGAACCTTCCTCTCTTCGACCTTCATGTCGAGAGCTTTCTTTAATTGGGCTTCCGACATGAACTCACTCTCGCTCCACTCTATCTATTCTTTACCTTAGTTTTTCATTCTCCTTGCGGAGGACGTCAAAGACGCCGACGTGACACATCTGGTGTTCTTCGCGTAGCTTCCTGATTGTCTCCAGGTCCTGCTTCATTTTGGCCATCATGGCGATTGGGTCTTCTCCGAAATGATTCTGTTGGCTTCCTTGATTTCTAGTCGTCACCATCGATTTGTTAGGCTAATCTCAACCCCACGGTGGGTGCCAAAATGTTCTTGTAGGAGGTGGGTTGACACCATTAAGCAGCAGTGTCTTCAAGCTTCCTTCTTTAGCTACCTTGATAACTCATGTGTTCCTTCAGGTATTCTGTTACACACAAGATAAATTTCTGAATTATATATTTAACCTCTATTGTAGGTTACGAAGTATTGTGGCTCCACTAGAGAGGTTGGAGATTCTGCTGCAGGTAGTTCCCGTTAAATTTATTATAACTACTGTTATGTTTTATCATGTGTTCATAATATATTATGTTGAGAAACAAATTGGCTTTTGAAAATGCAGGTTCAAAATTGTCAAAATATAAAATACAACAAAACAATTTAGGGCTTAGAATATATATGGAAAACTGAGGGTTTTAGAGGATTGTTTAAAGGAAACGAAACTAACTGTGCTCGGATTGTCCCAAATTCAGTAGTGAAATTCTTTAGCTATGAGCAAGCTTCGAAATATGTATATCTCCACATTTGTTTTCTGAAATCTGTTTCGTTAGTCTATTGTGCATTTGTTAATTCCATATCAGCGTCCTTATAATTGTGTTGATACTAATGCATGGGTATTTTATGGCTCTACCAGCAACAACATGGAAATGATACAACCAAAACACCTCTTACTTGAACATTATTTGACTTAGACGGTCCAATATAGCAGAGAATATATCCTTATGATAGTTTGTTGCTCATATTTTTCAAGGAATATTAAGTAAAGAATATTTTAGACATTTTAATTACTAAAAGAGTCATCCATGATAACAGTTTTCTTCATATGGAGTGGTGCTATGATAATTTTATTATGTTGATTTCATAATAGTATTTCAAAGGGACAATTCTTATTTGAATACAGATTTCTATCAGTATTCGAATTATTAGCATATGCGTGTTATTCTGCATTTTTTATTTATTTTTACAATGTGATTATTAATATTTCCTACCCTTCTAAGGCTTGTCATCATCATCATCATCATTTAATAGTGTTTTGTGGTTGCTTCTTGATTTCCATTTCATATACCATCTTTTTCTCAGAAGAAGCTCAGCTCACTCTCATTCTACGCCTTGGAGTTGGAGCTTGTGCAGGAATTATTGCCATGTCTGCCACTTATCCAATGGACATGGTACGAGGAAGGCTAACTGTCCAGGTATTGTAAAGAAAGTTGTTTTGGAATTCTGGTTCATTCGAAATTGCTTCTAGAAGTGTTGTTTGTGGAAAGATGAAGATGCTTCATTGAATAGCTTGCTCAGTTAGCCATAACTTAAATTTTCAATTATGATTCTGTAGACAGAAGCATCTCCACCTCAATATAGGGAAATTTACCATGCTCTTTCAACAGTCTTCAGGAAAGAAGGCCCTCGAGCTTTGTATAAAGGCTGACTACCGTCAGTTATAAGAGTTGTAAGTAAACAACATTTGATTTTTCAAAAGATTGACATTCGGTGCTAACATCTAATTCTAGTTTCCTGCATGTAAATGAGCTCTCAAACATTCCATTTTTTGTCCTTCGAGATATCCCATTTCATTCTTTCATAAACATATTAGTGCAGATACCATATGTGGATCTTAATTTTTTGGTATATGAGTCTCTCAAAGTCTAGTTGATTTGATCTAAACCATTTGGAATAACTCAAGACTTTGAGCTAAGTTTGACAACAAGGCTTGCATGTGGGGCTGCTGCTGGAATTGTTGGCCAAATTGTGGCTTACCCCCTTGATGTGATTCGTCGAAGAATGCAAATGGTGGGATGGAAAAATGTTGCACTAACAATTGCTGGTGCGAGGAAGAGCATAATGGAGTATACCGGCATTTTGATGCATTTAGGAAAACTGTGCATTATGAAGGATTTGGAGCATTATACAAAGGTTTAGTTCTTGTACTATAGGGATAGCCGACTACCTAAGCCAAATCTTAATTGCATAATCTGGATGTACTAGCCGACTGAGCAGTTGTCAGGTAGTATGTGCCGGCTGAGAACCAAACGGCCTAAACAACTTCGTGCACGCGCGATTGTCATATAACACGCACCACGACACGTGGAACTTATCAATTAGGAAGTCACAATAAGCCATGAGCTCATTCACCTAAGGCCCATCCAAACACTATAAAAGGTAAGGTGGTCCCATAGAATTAGGTACTGTCACTTTATCCAATTTTACCTTGTTTTACTTAGATTCATACTGACTTGAGTGTCGGAGTGCATGCAGGACCCCCTCCTGGGATTATGTGTAACAGAAGACCTGAAGGAACACAGGAGTTATCAAGGTAGCTAAGGGAGGAAGCTTGAAGACACTGTTGCTTGTTGGAGTCAACCGGCCTCCTGCAAGAACATTTTGGTACCCACCATGGGACCGAGATTAGCCTGACAAAGCGATGGTGAAGACTAGAAATCAAGGAAGCCAACAAAATCATTTCAGAGAAGACCCAACAGCCATGCTGGCCGAAATGAAGCAGCAGCTGGAGACAATCAAGAAGCTATGTGAAGAGGACCGGATGTGTTCTCTCAATGCAGGAGACAATCAGGAAGTTACGCGAAGATAATCATGGAGTATACCTCTCTCAATGCCGACTGAGCACGAGTTTTGGAGGAGGCGCTTAGCGCCAAACTTATCGTGGCATCGAGAAAGTTTCCCTCACCCCCTTGAGCAGATCAAACCAAATACTACCGCAATTATGGTCATAGCACCAAGGAGTGCATAGCCCTGAGAAACAAGATAGAAGAATTGATACAGGTGGGACACCTACAATGCTATGTGCATAGGGGCGAAAGGAGACAATATAGTCGCAAAGGGTGAGAACTCCCGAACATAGAAGTCCTAGGCAAAGGACAGATGATCGGTCGAGACGTAAAGGGTCAAGGGAAAGAAGCCCAAGATAGCGTAATGATCGTACAGTGATCAACACCATTTCGGGAGGCTTTGGTGGAGGCAGACCATAACATTTGACAAGAAAGAGGCACTTGAGGGCAATTAAAAGTTTGCATATGATCAGTCGCCGACCGAAACGAAGCATGCCCGACACTACCTTCATCGATCGAGCCTTCAAAGATATTGACACCCGCTTCAAGGACCGACCGGGTACATACCAACCAATGACCAAGAAGCATGGAGGTTGTATGTGGGTTGCTCCTCAAACCAAAAGGGATGTAGAGCGGGAATAGTCCTTTAAAGCCCAAACGGAGTAAGACTCCAGCAATCGTTGCGGTTCACTTTCAACCGGAGAAACCCCCTACAACCTAACCTATGGAACTGATGTCATGTTACCAATCGAAATAGGCGAAACCACTTTACGTCGACAACTGAACGACCTAAAAATCAATGAAGAATGTATGAAGATTGAGTTAGACCTCTTGGAAGAATTGCGCGAGAAAGCTCGGATACCGGAGCAGGCCGACAAGCAATAAACCACTTGGTGATATAGTTCCAAGGTCAAGCCGCGCACCTTTCAACCTGGAGACTTGGTATAGCGCATGACAGGCGACGCCCGAAAAGACCCTGTTGAAGGCAAGTTTGCTCCAAATTGGGAGGGACCCTTTCAGGTGCTTGAAAGCTTGAAGAACGGAGCTTACCGGTTAGAGCATCTAAACTAGTCAACAACACAACATAAAAACTTAAACTAGTAAACAACATTTGCAATGTCAGGGGTAGCCACCTACTCCTAATTAGCCGACCGCTCACCGGTCACCCCTTCTTCCTCATAAGTCTCCTCCACCTCCTCTTCGCCTGCCACCTCGTCGCTATCATCGGGGATGTTTGCCAAAGGAAGTAACTCTCTTTTGTAGAAAGTCTTCCAGTTGTCAAACTTCCCCTCATCGATGGAAATTTTGTAGAAGAATGTCGCCTGCTGAACGGTCAGGTCGAATCCTTTGTCGTGTTGCTTGGTGACGTGATCTTGGAGTTTGCCCAGCTTTTATTCTAAGTTTGTCACGCAGCGCCGATCCTCTTCCCAGTCAGACTTCAGGGAAGCTACCTCTTCTCTAGCTCCCCTACCTTTTTGCGAAGTTTGGCCGCCCTTTTGTTCGCCTCTTCTTCCTTCTACACGGCGACCGAAAACTTCTCCCGGAGCATTCCAATCTCCACATTCGCTTGTTCAAGTTCTTCCTCTAAGTCTTTATTCTGGCCGACAAAGTTGATATTGGCCGACAGTGCAGACTTGAGTGAGGCGACGAAACTCTCCAAGTCTGCCTTCAGCTTCTCCACGTCCTCATTCTCCCTCCTCATAAGTTCGTCGCCCATGATCCGACCGACAAACAAAACACGGGAGGTGAGCTCCAGAAAAACAGTATGGAGGTCAGAAGCAGAAGTTTTGGCTGAATAGGGACTGCCCTCATAATTATCCAGCTGGACGTTAACGCGGTTGGACACCATCAAGTCATACTTGAGGAAGTCCATCACCACAGCACGGTCCCCAGACGTGGTTGGCAGTCAGAGTCTTGTAAGAGAACAGCGGGAAGACTTGTCTTTTTTATGCTCTTAGTCCTTTCTTTTCTTGTGATGAAGAGTTTTCAAGACGGGAGCACCTTTTGGCTGAGGAGTAGGGAGGACAACAGTTATTGGCTCCACCCTCTCCAGGACTGGTTTAACTCTCAGAGTCGGTGTGTGACTAGTGGGTGGGTGTTGGGCTACCAATCCCCTCAACAATGGGTTATCTCCTCAAGGAGTCATCAATAATATGATATCTACAAAACGCAAGCCAAGTTAGACAAAGGAAGGAAACTAATTAGCTACAAAAAGAATCTCTTACCGACAACGACTCCAACCGGATTGCTGGCCGAATAGCACTCGATGAGTCTTCGAATAGATATTTGGCGGGCAGTTGCTCCAGAGTCCCGATGGCCATGAAGTCATCAGCTGTAAAATTTGACTTCGGCCACAGAGTAAACTTTGAGGGAGTTCTCGTCCAGTATAAAAGATATTTGGGGACGCCACCATCAAAAACATACTAACAATGTTCCTCCCTAACTATCACTTTAAAAAAATGTTTCTTTGAAGTGTTTGTAGAAAGAAGAAAAAAGGTCAAGTAGGCGGTTTTTATTTTGACTTACTAGGGATAACCAACCGACCTTCTTACTCGAACGAGTACAGTGATGGTGGAGGAAAGACGTTATGGTAGCGGTAAAACCCAACCCCAAACATAACATCTGAAACCCCTGAATGTTGGCCTAGCTGTTTTGGATGGAACTGCGTCGGAGCCACATTCAGTGTCCTTAACACTCCCATACTGAACTCATCGAAAGGAAGCCGGAGTCGGGAATCCTTAACCACTTTGTCATATAAAAAGAAAAAGTTTACAGGGAAAGACCCCTGATCGAAAAACACTCGATCGGTATGAAGGCTTCGACGCACGCTAAAAATGTTATTAGAAAAAGAAGGATCTAATATATCTACCTTATCTACAAAAGACTAAAGGGAAGAGCAAGAAGTATACATGGAAACAGTTTTGACTACCTCCGAATCTAACTAGTCGACCTCAAAGGGAGACAACTCAGAACCCCCCTTAGAACCATCCTGACCGACAGGCTCCCCATCACCTGAATCACTTGAGGACTGACCAGCTCTTTGCATATTCTCATGCCCAACTCTCACCGACTCGGCACTGGAAGGAAGAGACGCGCTGGTCCCTGGATAATCCCCAATGGCACAGACCTCTCGATCTTCACCGCCCCGTCAGGAAACCTCCTCAGATCCACTCGAAGATCCTGAATGCTCCGCAGACAAATACGAACCAACAGAAAAGGAAGCCATTTTTACCTTAGGAGAAGACCGAAAGAAAACTTGGTAAGTTGAGGAAGGTCGAATACTCAAAAGCAGAAGGAGCAACTCTGACGATCAACCGCGAGCTCTATTTATAGAGACGAAAGTCCAATCGTCTCTGCATGATCTTGGCCAAATCTAGAGTACACAACAACTGAATGATCATGTCACTGCACGCCTACCAAGAAACCTCCAAAACCAACTTGATACTCGCCCTTTTCTGTCAAAAACATAATGCCTAAGCCGGTCGGCATAATCTCTTCACATTTTGACACCAAAAGTCCTTCTCAGTCACTACGTTCCCTCAAGGACTTGGGGGGCCTATGTACTATAGAGAGAGTTGACTACCTAAGCCAAATCATAATTGCATAATCTGGATGCACTAGCCAACCGAGAAGTTGTCGGGTAGTATGTGTCAGCCGAGAACCAAACGGCCCAAACAACTTCGTGCACGCGCGATTGTCATATAACACGCACCACGACACGTGACACTTATCAATGAGGAAGTCACAATGGGCCATGAGCCCATTAACCTAAGGCCCATCCAAACAATATAAAAGGCAAGGTGGTCTTATAGAATTAGGTACTGTCACTTTATCTAATTTTACCTTGTCTCACTTAGATTCATATTGACTTGAGCGTCAGAGTAACTCAGATTCATGTAACATTAATTATTTCTTTGAATATTATAATATTGCATCAATATCTTGTTTAAATTTTAAATGTAAATTGTTTGAAAACCATACTATTTTTTTATAAATGTAAATTTTTGAAATTCGACTTTGACAATCTACCCTTATAATAAGATAATGTTACCCACAACATAGTTAGTAGTCTATAATTATTAATTAGGGTATAATTCTTTATAATCAGGGTATAATTCTTTCAATATAAGAATGTAATATTCTATATGACTTAACCCACTTGTGTGATCTTATTATAGAACAATTGATATCTCACAACATAAAATTTTATATAATATTTTTTTTAATCATGTCTTGTTAAATAACTAAGAAATATTGATTAATATAATTATTGTCAAGAAAGCTTAACATTTTTAATAATATGTTAACACATTATTGGACAACAAGGTGAACCTTTAATATGTATAACGTCTGATAAATTATATAATAAACTCTAAATGAAAAATATATATCTCTATTATCGTGTTCAGAGAATCAAAATCATACACTAAGCTTGTTATAATGTACAAAATGTGGCCCTAGACAAAAACCTCTTGGCACTAAATAAGCTGAGAAAAAATGGTATATAGATATGGATAAGAGGTTCTGCTAATTTTCTACAATCTTCAAATTTCATTTTTAGAAAATGAACCAAATGCTATCACTTTTGACAAATTGAAATAAAAGTCTAAAACGAAATGTTAATTCCTCAATCAGAAATTCTCATTTCTACTCCAAGAACGTCCTTGACCATCTCATATGTCACAAAAGCAATAGCAATGGAAGGGACCATCTGAAATAAACAGAAGTTTGGAATCAAAATGTTTCTCTTCCGTAAAACCTTAAATTAAACTCTCTTCTAAGGCTTATAACTATTGTCATAACCCTGAAAATAATTTGTTTATGCAGTTTCTTATTGAGAGTTAAAAATTTCATGTTCATGCTAGTTGTTATGAATTCAATATATTTAATCCTACTCTGTCGTGAGAATTATAATAACATGACAAGGAAGTCATGCAGATTAACTGACCTTAACTGAATTGGGAACTAAACCTTTGTATAATGCTCCAAATCCTTCATAATGCATAGTTTTCCTAAATGCATCAATCATGCCGGTATACTCCATTGTGCTCTTCCCTGCACCAGCGATTACTGGTGCAACATTTTTCCATCCCACCATTTGCATTCTTCGGCGAATCACATCAAGGGGGTAAGCCACAGTTTGGCCAACAATTCCAGCAGCAGCCCCACATGCAAGCCTTGTTGTCACACTTAGCTCAGAGTCTTGAGCTATTCCAAATGGTTTAGATCGAATCAACCAAACTTTGAGAGACTCATATACCGAAAAATTAAGACCCACATATGGTATCTGTATTAATATGTTCATGAAAAGATGAAATGGAATATCTCAAAGGACAGAAAATGGAATGTTTGAGAGCTCATTTACATGCAGGAAACTAGAATCAGATGTTAGCACCAAATGCCAATCTTTTGAAGAATCAAATGTTGTTTACTTACAACTCCTATAACTGACGGTAGCCAACCTTTATACAAAGCTCGAGGGCCTTCTTCCCTGAAGACTGTTGAAAGAGCATGGTAAATTCCCTTATATTGACGTGGAGATGCTTCTGTCTACAAAATCATTATTGAAAATTTAAGTTATGGCTAACTGAGCAAGTTATTCAATGAAACATCTTCATCTTTCGACAAACAACACTTCTAGAAGCGATTCCGAATGAACTAGAATTCCAAAACAACTTTCTTTACAATACCTGGACAGTTAGCCTTCCTCGTACCATGTCCATTGGATAAGTGGCAGACATGGCAATGATTCCCGCACAAGCTCCAGCTCCAAGGCGCAGAATGGGAGTGAGCTGAGCTTCTTCTGAGAAAAAGATGGTATATGAAATGGAAATCAAGAAGCAACCACAAAGCACTATTTAATGATGATGATGATAAGCCTTAGAAGGGTAGGAAATATTAATAATTACATTGTAAAAAAAAAATCAGATTGACACGCATATGCTAATAATTCGAATATTGATAAAAATTTGTATTCAAATAAGAATTGTCCCTTTGGAATACTATCATGAAATCAACATAATAAAATTATCATACCACCGCTCCACATGAAGAAAATTGTTATCATGGACGACTCTTTTAGTAATTAAAATGTCTAAAATATTCCCCACTTAATATTCCTTGAAAAATATGAGCAACAAACTATCATACGGATATATTCTCTATTATATTGGACCGTCTAAGTCAAATAATGTTTAGGTAAGAGGTGTTTTGGTTGTACCATTTCCAGGTTGCTGCTGGTAGAGCCATAAAATACCCCTGCATTAGTATCAGCACAATTATAAGGAGACTGATATGGAATTAACAAATGCACAACAGACTAACGAAACAGATTTCAGAAAACAAATGCGGAGATATACATACTTCGAAGCTTGCTCATAGCTAAAGAACTTCACTGCTGAATTTGGGACAATCCGAGCACAGTTAGTTCCATTCCCTTTAAACAATCCTCTAAAACCCTCAGTTTTCCATATATATTCTAAGCCCTGAATGGTTCCGTTGTATTTTATGTTTTGACGATTTTGAACCTGTATTTGCAAAAGTCAATTTGTTTCTCAACAATAGAATATATCATGAACACATGGTAAAACATAACAGTAGTTGTGACAAATTTGTTGTAAAAGACGGTTGAAAAATTAATAAACTAACTTCCGGAGGCGTGATAAAAATCATTGTTCTTAAGGACTTATCCGCGATAAATACCTAAGTCCTTCAGGATATAACAGGAACTTCTCAGTTAAAAAACTGAGGTTTTTTAGAGCAAAAGTATCCAAGATATCTAAAGAAGAAAATAAAGAAAAAGAAAGGAAAATATGAAGAAGAGAAAAAAAAAGTAAAGAAACTCTTAATATTGTGTGATTTTCGGAATAAGAGAAATCTCTATTATTTATAGAGGATAGAAAATCTCTCAACGGACTTAAGCATTACGTTATTAGATATTTTCCTTTTTTTAATTTTACAATAATTCTAACAAAATTTAACTGGAACTACCTGCAACAGAATCTTCAACCTCTCTAGTGGAGCCACAGCACTTCGTGACCTACAATAGAGGTTAAATATATAATTCAGAAATATATAATTCAGAAATCTATCTTGTATTTTTTTCTCGCCTATTGAAATGTCAAACAAACAAACCTATGAGCTCCAATGACTAATAATACAGAAAAAAGTTCTTTATATATAAAGAATGGAATGCAAGAAAATTCAAATTCAATGATCAGAGGATAGCAATTTCAAGATTTTGAATATGCATAATAAAGAAGTTTAAATAATCCAAACAACAATAACAATCAGAATGAAAAAGAAAATAAAAGAATTAATGCAGAGTGACGCTCACACTCCTCCGGCGACGCCACCTGCGACGAGAGACTTGCAGATGCTGAGAAGCTCGTGAGTACGAGGTTTGGCAGCCTCACCGGCAGATTTTGCTTCGGAGGCCATTGCTTCGGAGGAAGTAGTTTTGGTGAGAAATCGATTCTGAAGAGAATGAGAAGAAAAGGAAAAGAAACAGTGTAACAGAATCGATGTGAAAATTTTCTTGTCAAAGGATTTCGCTTTCAGAAAAAACTATATTGTCTGTTTATATTTATGCGCGCGTTCACATAACGTCTGATCTGTGACTTCTCGCTTGGTATTCCCGTTATTCTCATACACATGAAGCCATTTATATTTTTAAATTTTTAAATTTTTATTTATTTTAGTATTGGTGACAGTTTCGTTAAGCAAAGAACAACCAACGCAATGCATGATCCATTTTATGCCTATCTTGTTCAGATGCTTCGTAGTTACAAATGAGAGTGTTTCTTACATAAATTGAATAAGGGTTTTTTTTAATAAAATTGTAAATATATTTATTAATAGATTTTTCTCATATTTGTTAGATACCCTTTAATTTTTTTTTCTGTCATTTTATATCTGTTTTGTCTGTATTTTTTTACTTTTATTTTTTATTTTTCTATCTACATGAGCGTATATATGGGTGTGGGAAAACCTTTTCTTTTCTAATGAAAATAGTTGAAAGTTGTGAATCTGTTTCTTTCGACTACTTTATTCTAAAATGACTTTATAAGCAAATTGATGTTTCACGTGATTGTATTAACTAAGAATTTTCTTTCGTAATGAACACAATATATCTCAAGATTTTTTTTTTTCAAGAATACATGACACTTTTGTAATTTATTATTATTTGTGTTGATTTATAAGAAAAAAAATGTTATCGTCACTCTTAAAATGGATAAGATTTATGAGGTGTGTGTGGAAATATACAACATATTATGACATAAATCATTTTAAAAAACATAACATTCAAGGAGATCTATGTGATATAGTATTTGTGATATGGAAATGGGTTTTGACGTTGAAAAGGTCGTCTGATCGAAATTAGTTTTTTCTTTACAAAAGATGTGTATTGGAGATTGGAAAACGTGATTTTCTGGCTTGTAGTAAAAGTACTTTTAGTTTTTAATTTAATTTTTGATAAAAAAAAATGTATACGGTCAGCTAATTAAACCTTTTAACTATTGAGTTAACATATTACTCTATTCATCTGATGAAAAAAGCAGACAGACTTTTACATTTATTGTTGATAGGAATGGTATAAATATCAATACATTTAGAAAAATGGTAACAGCTCAGTAATTACGTACACTCTGATAATATCAATTTTTTATCATTGTTAACAATATAATAGAAGTTACGAAATTGAGTTAGTTTTATGAGATAAGAAATATAATTTCAAATTTTCCTGATTTATAATAAATTTTATTCAATAAAACAGCGTCTGATAGAAACCATATGGTAACTATGTTTCTAACACTTTTTTTATAAATTTGTTTTAAAATTAAATATATTTGAAGTTCTTACATATATTATTTTTTATTATTATAAAAAATAAAGAAATAAATAAAGATAAACAAAAATAAACATAAAAATATGAGAATGAAAATATTTTCTGTTTTTTATTTTCTTATGTTCATTTTTGTTATTTTTGTTTATCTTTTTATTTTTCATGATATTTACTAACTTTAATTTTTAAAAGTATTTTTATTATTTTTATATTAATAAGTGTGATAATAACTTCTTTTATTATGGTAAATAAATCTTTTAATTTGCTTTTCAGTCATATATTTATTTCATATCAAATTTAGTTGTTATAACACTTTCTTTACAATGTTAAAAGTGATTATATCTTTTTTGTATTAATTTTATAAGGTAATGGAAGCTTAAAAATGAAAGGAGGAACTTATTTTAGGATTCGTCTGGCTAAAAGTTCCACGTCCTCATTAAGCGAGAATCACATTCGTCCAATGAATGAGAGAAAGCAAACACTGTCGAAAAAGTTCTCTCTTGTCTAAGGAGTGGTTATACTTAGCCTAGCAAGAAGACACTTTTTTACCTTTTTGGGTTTTTGGAAAAGGCAAAATCAGAAGGAAAAGAAGGAGCTTTGAAAAAAAAAAAAGATTTTGGAAGCTGCTGAGAAAGAGGAGGCTGAGAAAACTTCCACTCCAATTTTGCCACTAATTTTACCACTGTGTTCGCCAATTTTGTTGTGCTTCAATTTACATAAGTAGGCAACTCCCTTCTTCATTAGGATTCAGATGCATTGAATCTTAACTTATTATAGTTTTCTCGTTGCAATAGAAATTCACAAAAAAGTTTTTTCTTGATGTTTCATGTTTTGTTGTTGATTATCTTGTTCGTTGATGTATCTTAACATTTGAAAATATTTGTAGAACTTGATTTCAAGATTTTACAATTCATAGATGTGATTTTATGTGTAATTTATATCTCTTGGTTATTCTAAACATTTATTCTTAACACATGCAAATCTTTTGTAAAAAAAATTAAAAGATTTATATCTTTATATTAAGATTTAAAACTTGTTTTTAAAGAATTAAGACTAGTGAGTTTTTTTTGTGAAAGTTAGAGTTATGTTTGAGACATATTAATAAGAAGAATTGCATTAAGTTGAGTTTATAAAATTCAATTCTAGTAAGTCTTTTCATTGACTAAGTAATAAAAATTTAATTTAAAATTATTTTTAAATGTTTTAAATTTAGAATTATCACAACTTACTAAATTTGTATGAACCAATATCATTAAATTGTAGTCTAGATTAATAAAAATTCACAATGGTTGAACACACAGAAATCCTTAAGAAACAGGACTTTCTATTTCTATTTTCAGTACTTGTATTATTTGTATACAAGAGAAGGAGTTAACATATATCTTAACATTTATTTACCTTTTATCAGTAACTATAATTAATTTAGCATTAAAAGTAATATTAATTAAAATAATAAAATAGTAAAACATTTCAAGTCAAATAATTAGATTATCTTTAAGTGAATAATTTAATTAAGTTTAAGTTTTTCATATATTTAGATATTTTCAATTGACTTTTTATTAAAAATAATCATTATATTAAATCAAAGTTTTGTATTTTTTAATTGGATTTTTATCGTTTAATATCCTTTTACTGGATTGACGTGATTGATACCTTGTATCATTTTTGTTTACGTGTATTTTCATGAAAAATAAAAAATATATAATTAAATTTAAATCCTTCATAAATTTAACTATTTTTATATGAATTCCTATTAAAAATTTATATTCCTGAATATCTAAAATATTATATTTTTTAATGAAGTCTTTATTAACATAGATAAAATGGAAATTTCATTTTACAGTCTCAAATACACACTACAGACTTAGACAATAAATAAAATAAAGCTTTTTAGAACTTTGATTTTCCTTACCATATAACATTAATTTGTGTCTCCACATAATTAATTTGGTTAGCTTTGTGTTTTAATATATAATTTAAAAAATAAAAAAATTCATTTTTATAAGAATAATTACAATTTTAAAGACTAATGTTTATTATTATCCAAATTTGTAGTCTCAAAATCAATTAAGATATTTTTAAAAGGTATATTTAAAATATTTGTATGTGATAAAGAGGATAGACGGAAAAATGAATAAAAAATTCTCAAAATAATTTTATTATATGTAAGTTATAGTCATGTATTACATCGTAATACGAAGACACAACCAGAATATTATGTCTCAAGTGGAAATAGCACAAGGACAATTCAAAAAATGGACAGAAAGAAGAATAATTATGTTATAAAAAATAAACAAGTGTCAAGTAATGCAATAATTGTGGGTAACAGAAAAGGTGTAAGAATGGCGAGGGCCAATTTACCATGAATGATTATGTGTGATGAATAGTATTAGACATATAATATTTGAGATGAGAGAGAAAAATGAAGATAATTGTTGTATTATATTCTTCTCTCTATTATCAATAAGAGTGTTATCTTCGCTGTTTGTATCTATTTATCTTTCTTATAATATAACCACAAATATAATAATACATACATAGATTTATATACTTCTTCCAGTTATTCCTTATTCATCCATTACAATCTTATTTTTTATCTTACTTCATTACATTGGTGTTTTCATTAAGAGCTAAATTTATAGTCTATCTTTTTAATCATTTTGATATAATGTAAGAAGTAGAAAGAAGAAATAATGTTATACAACTTTAAACAGTTTTTTTTAAAGATATGAACATTCTTAAAATGTTATATTTTTTTTATTTTTTATTTATTAATAAAATATAAAAAATGTGTAAAGAATTAATGTAAAAATATAATTCAAGCGTATAGCTGTTTAAAAAGTGTAAATGCCATTTTTAATAAAATTTAAATTTAAATTAGATGTGACTTAGTATTGAATAATGGATGTAATTTTATTTATGATACACATGCAATTGTAACCTTTCAAGAGGCCATCATCCCTTTCTCCACCTGTTATTGTTTATTTTTATACATTATATAGCTTTCTTATGGTATCATATATCACACACATACACCATTGAAGAATAATGCAATCAATATAGTCAAAGGAACTGAAGCTGATCTGTAATATGGAGAGAGCTTTCAAAAATTTAATGCATGGAAAGCTACAAGATGGATCATATACATTACATGGTCCATCTAAGGGTCACGCGAAAAACCTTATAAGGAGGGTAACCGTTACATCTTTCACCCACCATTACAAAAGCCCACATCGATCACATCTCTCTCTCATCCAATTCAATTTAATTTGGTTTTTGCAAGAACACAGATAGACTCATAGGGTTCTTGATATGGTTCAAACAAGAAACAAGTAACATTATGGAGAAACATTTAGCGACAAAATCATCATCCTCGTATGCGACCACCAACGTTTGGGACTGTGGCAGCACGCTCTATGACTCGTTCGAGCTCAATTCCTTCCAACGCCAACTTCACTCCGCTATAGTTAATTCCCCTGTAACTAGAAGCCTCTCCATGCCTCGCTTACCGGAGCGTTCACTTCACGCGCCGCCACATCAGCCTCCTCCACCTTCCGTCAGAAAGTCCTTCAACTTCTCTCGCTCCTTTCACAAACTCATTCGTTCCGTTTTCAAGACCAACAATAAATCCACCACCACCACCAGTTTCAGTTTCCAAGTGCCAGAGAAACACTCCAAAGAAAGCTTCTACGTGGTTTACGATAAGTCTGGACCCGTTCTCTCCACCATCGCTGAAGTTCCGGAGTTTGAGATCGGTGCACTCTCGCCGAATATCTCTTCCCTCGTCAGAAGATCAGCTTCGGAACGTTTAGTTACCACAAATCGCTTAGTTTTGGATCTTAATTAGTTTCTTTTTTTTCTTTGACTAGAAGTTCGATTCATTTTCTGGATTTGACTCAACTGAATCCATGTCAGTGGTTACGCTATGGCTTCGTATTGTATTTGTTGTGATGTATCAAGTAGAATATGTGAGCGCTTCAAAGTATTTTATTCTGTTCCAAAGTTGGCGAAGCAATTTTTGTTTGAATTATGATGTTTCAAATCCTCTCGATTTTATTTTTTTTTAATTTTTATGTAGTGTTTCAACATCTAAGCCATCTATCGCGTAGGGATGAATGTGCGATATTTTGTAAAAGGATAACTATACTCCACAAACATTTTTTATAACAATTTTATTTATCATTGTAGAAGAGATTAAAGAAAAGGATAAAATTTATAATATATATTATTTTCTAATTAAGTTTGAAGTTTATTTTATTAATTTATATTTTCTTAATTAAGTTTGAAGTCAATTAGAGAATAATATCAAATATCTAAGTTTTTGTATTAATAAAGGAGGAGACAAAATTTAATTATATAATTATTAAATTTTATAGTTGTGTGTTATTATAAAAATTGACCAAGTGACAACTCAGGTTGATAACATGAATATAATATTAGTGTGGGTTGAGGTCAATATTTGAAAAATGAACATTTTCATACTAAAACCATGCACAAACATTTGAACAAATATTATAGTTATATATAAGTGACGGTTGTGAGTATTTGTGGGGCGGCGAGGTGCCTCATCATCCCCTTCACCCTCGGTGTCTTATACGTTACAGTCGTGGAGGTTCGTATTTTGAAAGAGAAACTCTATGTTCCAATGTATTTAAAGTTATATAAAAGTGATAAATTAATAATTCAAAATTTTCTTTACAATGGAGTGTTTATTTATTTTTCTCTTTTGAAGATAATAACTCATGGCGATATTTGGATTTTTCGGGGAGAAAGAAAAAGGGACGACTCCTAGAAGAAAAGCTGCTAGCAGGTTGGAAAAGAAAACTAAGAACTTTTATTATTAAAAAAAAAAAAATACAATCTGATAATGGGGTAAAACGGGGTAAAACTTATACAAATAGGTTTTGAAAAAAAGTCCAATATATAAATAGGTTTTGAAAAACTATTGTCAGATGATGTGAATAGGACGATTGATTAATAAGTTATGGAAAATTTGAAATTTGAAAAACTATAAAGAGATAAACTCTTGTATTGATTGCTCTACACTGATGTAGAATTGTCATTATCGATGAAGCATATTTTAATACCAACAATAGAATCAGAAAAAAACATTACAATAATTTTTTTATTTTTTTCAATGATGTTATGAATAAATTACTTTTTACAATAATCTGTGTGAACTGTTATTGTTAAATAAAATGATTAAATACTTTTTAACTTCCAATAGAAATTTCTAATATACTTTTAATTATGTTTGTAAAAAAATATTGAATTTGTGAGAAAATAATAAAATAAGATGTAATAATATTAATAATATATATATATATATATATATATATATATATATATTGTGAATTAATTAACTGGAACAGGGAGGGCCATGATGGAGTACTTAGGTGGGACACAGTGATAATTGAGAGTAGGTTCGTTATAAATTGAGAAGCAGTGACTACTTGCCTGGCAACACTCATGTAGGACCAGCTTCTTACTCATGCTCTCCAAGAACATTTTTAATCAATTTCTTTTTCTATGTACAGGAGACGTTTAAGATTTCTCTACCAAAATTAAAGAAAACATTTAATTATTACACATGTAATATAATTTTAAATAAATCATTTATTATTTTTAAAATTGTATCTTTATATTTCATGTATAAACAATTTTCAATGTATAATGAAAATGAAAGAAAAAAATATAATTAAAAGAGAAAAGTTACATAATCTTAAATTCTAAATATATGTAAAGTAAAACAAATTTTATTAAAAAAATAATAATTATAAAGAAACAAGTGAAAAGAATGAGTATGGAAGATTTTTATGTAATTGACATTATTTGGTTAACTCAAGCATAATAGTAAATATCATTCAATATTTTGACATTAATTTTTAAAATAAGTATATATAGTATAAAATAAGTTGGTAAATGTAATTAAATATTAATTTATTCTTTAAATGTTAAGTTTATGTTTAAAAATAGACTATTCAAAACCACCTCTAGTTACTAGTAATTCATTCATGTTGGTTTTTTTTTTTTTTTTCCTCTTATTTAAACTAGATGATATCACATTATTCTTTTTACTTTAGAATTATCTTTTCACTTTTTCTACTTTAT